>Ga0206800_1011_pt1 | contig 50816 bp, 54 predicted proteins | sample Alteio_BWOrgCont_64_FD_152898 | JGI IMG/M metagenome (GOLD analysis project Ga0206800, IMG submission 152898) | Enriched cells from forest soil in Barre Woods Harvard Forest LTER site, Petersham, Massachusetts, United States -... | ecosystem: Environmental > Terrestrial > Soil > Temperate forest >... | reverse complement strand
TCTTCTTTGTTGCTTTTTATGGTTTGGAGGCTGTCATAAATAACAAAGCCAGTAACGAGTAAAACGAGAACAAGAATACCCTTCATAAATAAATTCAAATCAGTTTTATACCAATATAATAAAAACACATCTGCACAAATTGCAAAAGCACAACCAGCTAATGTTTGTTGCTTCAAACCATTTACATGAAGAAGAACAAAACTCCGCTCTTGTGGGATTTGAGAAGTTATCGTTTTTTTTAAATTTTGATAATCGGAATCATTCATATACTCTGATTTTATTTTTATTCTATACCTGGGAGTATATAAGGTGAGAGTATATAAAATTGGATTCATATTAAATCTGATATAAGGACACCTCTAAAAACTCAAGAGCATGATTTTCAATTACAATATACCTATATTTGTTCTTGAATAAAAGAAATATGGCAAAACATCAATCACCGCGTGGAATGTTTGACGAACACTTTCGTTTAGAGAAGATTAGCAAACAGAAAGATCCTTTGGAACGTTTAAATGTCTTCATCAAATGGGAGCAATTCCGTTCTATTTTAGACGATGTTTTTAAAAAAGAAAACAAAGGTGTCGGAGGCCGTCCGGCTTATAATTATCTGATGATGTTTAAAATACTTATCCTTCAGCGTTATTATAATTTATCAGATGACCAGACAGAATATCAAATACTTGACAGGCTTTCATTTATGAGGTTCCTTGGGCTTGGATTAGGCGATAGGGTACCAGACAGTAAAACAATTTGGCTTTTTAAAGAAACATTGATAAAGAATAAAACCACAGAACTTTTGTTTTCATGTTTTGCAGAAAGCCTGTTAAAAGCTGGCTTGGTTGCAAATGAAGGCAAAATAGTGGATGCAAGTTTTGTAGAAGTCCCTCGCCAACGAAACACCCGTGAACAGAACAAGCAGATAAAGGACGGGGAAACGCCGGAACAATGGCAGGATTTCCAGAGCAAACTTTCACAGAAGGATTTAGACGCAAGGTGGACAAAGAAAAACAATGTTAATTTTTATGGGTACAAGAACCATATCAAGGTAGATGAAAAGAGTAAATTAATTGACCGATATACTGTTACGAGTGCATCGGTGCATGATTCACAACCAGTGCAAGATATTGTAGGCGATGAAGATAAAGGACAAGAACTGTATGCAGATAGTGCATATACAGGACCAGCAGTAGGAGAGTATTTAATCCTCAAAGGAATCATCCCCAAAATTATTGAGAAAGGATATAAAAACAATCCGCTTACCAAAGAACAAAACAAAAAAAACAGGGCAAAATCAGCTATAAGGTGCAGGATAGAACACATCTTTGGCTTTGTAGAAGTTTCAATGAAAAGGAGTTACATAAGGTGCATAGGGATACTGAGGGCAAATGCCATTATTGGTTTAATGAACCTCACTTATAACCTGTTCCGTAGTATTCAACTCATAAAAATTCAGGGGAGTAGTCTGTCCGTATAGCAAAAAATGTAAAAATAAGACTGTTTATCAACAAATTGCTAACAATTATGAGGCAACCGGCACTGTTTTAAAAGTAATTTGAACAAAATTTAACCGCCGCAGATTGACTGTTTTTTTTGAAAATGTAAAAAATAAGTTTTTAGAGGTTTCCTTTATAATAATAGGAGGTGGAATCGGTTTTTACGCTGTCGTCCACAAAAAAACTATCGGGGGTGGTAGTGAGGGTTTTAAAATGAAGATTGTCCAACGAGCGCTGCACCTCGTATTTGCTGGCAAGAGGATGTTTGTTCCAGAGGACAAGGATTTTGTTATTGGCCTGCACGGTAGCGAGGCGCATGGCAATGGTATCTTTGGCGGGGTTGAAGGTGGTGATTGTAATTCTTGTACTGGCCGTATCTGAGCAATAACCGTTTGAGGCATTAAGGCCCACTTTATAGGAGGTGTCGCCTTTGCCGTAATAGGTATGGCTTACATTTTGGCCGGCGCCGGAATCAGCATCGCCGAAATTCCATTTGTAAGAAGTGGCATTGGTGGAAGAAGAAAAACTGACGGCAAGGGGCAGGCAGCCTGAATTAGGGTTGGCAGAAAATTGTGGCTGAGGATGTGTTAGAACCTTTATGTAATTATTCTTTATTGTTGTATCTATACAACCGTATAAGCCTTTCGCTATGAGTATAACTGTATATTCTCCACTGTCGTTGTATGGGTGTTGTGGACTTGCCAAACTATCTGTAGTTCCATCGCTGAAATTCCAAAGATATTTTGAAGCATTTGTACTTTGGTTGTGAAAGTAGAAGGCTGCGCCTGCACAAGCGGTCGTTGTATCGCATTGAAAAGCGGCTTTAGGGCCAGATGGGATGAATATATGTGTTATTGTACTTTGAGTATCGCTGCAATACTGGTTTTTGGCAGTAAGTATGGCTTTATAATTACCTGAAATAGTGTAAGAATGTGTAAATATCTTATTGGTAGAGGCATAAAATTTTATGCCTGTACTAACACTATCGCCAAAATTGATGGAAACAGAATCGGTGTTTTGTGTAGCACTTTTGAAAGTGATTTTAGTTTTACCACAAAAGTTGGAAGAATCTTTTATGGTTATGGCAGGTTTAACAAAAGGGACAACTTTAATATAGTTTGTCTTAGCGACAGAATCTGCACAGCCAATCGAATTAAATACTTTCAGGGAAACGCTGTAATTTCCTGCTTTAGTATAGCTGTGGCTGACGGTTTGACCGGAATCTTTCGTGCTATCACCGAAATACCAGTACCATGAGGAAGCATTAGTATCTGCCGTAAAAGTAGTTTTTATACCCGAGCAACCTGCTGTATCAGATGTAGAAAACTTGACTACTGGCACGGGTACAAGGCTTATATTGACAGCTTTTGAGAATGAATCATTGCAGTATTGGTTGTATGCAATGAGTTTTACTGAATAGGTAGTGTCTTTTGTATAAAGATAGGTGGGATCGGTAGCTGTATCATTGGCTGAACCGTCCCCAAAATCCCATAGGTAATTATTGGCATTGGCGGAGGTGTTAGTAAAAGTAATTTTGTTGCTATTGCACTGTTTTTGAATGGTGTAGGAAAAAGAAGTTGCCGGACCAGGTATTACATCTACAAAACTGTCTTTACTTATCGAATCTTCGCAACCTTGATTATTGGAAGCTATAAGTTTTACGCTATGATAACCCACTGTACTAAAATGATGAACAGGTGCAAAGGATGCATACGTTGTTCCATCATCAAATATCCAATTGTATTGATAGGCGTTTATGCTATTGTTTTGAAGTTGCAAAGGGAAACCCGGGCAACCTATGGTATCTTTCGTAGTAAATGCAGCAATTGGGAAAGGCTCAATATTTATTTTGATAATTTTATGGAGGGTATCATAGCAGTTACCGTTAAAAACCGCCTGAGAAATAGTATAAGTGCCTGATTTCTTATAGTTGTGTACAAAATTCATGGCCGAATCCCACTTTATACTATCACCGAAATTGTAAGCATACGTTTGCCCACTAAGCGTGGCAGTAGTACGTATATATACTTTAGCGTGGCCACAAAAATAGATTGTACTGTCTATGGCAAAGCCCGGATTTGGAGGCAGCGTCACATTAACTGTATCAGTCCAATAATTTCTTGCCCCGCAAGAATTAATGCCTAATAACCGGACAAGATATTTCCCTGATTTATTATATTGGTGTTTTGCATTATAGGTGGTAGCACTGTCCCCGTCCCCGTAATACCAGGTAAAACTTTTAAAATAAGCAGTATCGGAATTATTATTAAAATATACGGTATCGGCACAAGCGGTGGGAGAGAGCCACTCAAGCGGATAGACCGGAAAATAAAGATTAGGCATAAAAAATCCGGCATAAGAAGGAGCCAAATTAATATCGTTCAATATAAAACCACATGCATAACCTTTCTTATTAGGATTACTAATGCAGCCAAGCCATTGGGTAGAAGTATCTGGGTTATCAAAATATATCTTATTATCAGGTCCAAGTTGGAACGTTGCACCTGCCCCAATAATTGGTTTTGGATAATTCCTATAATATATCTGAAATTTTGATTTGTCAGGATTAGAGCTGTAGGTTTCAAATTGGTTAATATGAATTATCCATGGAAAAGCATTGTTCTCATCACATATGTAAATAAAAGAATCATTAGCAGAAAATTCACAAGATGCTGCTAATGCTGTATCATTTTGGAAGAAAGTAGTACCCCCAGAAATCGTTCCTAAATTATTGTTAAAAGAATAAATAATAGCACCATATTTAGGCGAAACATTTTTCCAGATTCCCACAATTAATAACCTATCGCCTTTATGCGTAATTCGCAAAGATGGTTCAATATTTATAGGACCGGTATAAACTATTTTTTGTTTTACAGGTTTTGATACGCCCCCAGCTGTAACAAGGTAAGTATATAAACTATCACTTACTGCTGGAAGAGTAATCAACAAGTAATTTATGTTTTTTGCCTGTTTGGTAATCGTTATATGACATGGATGGTCATTTATTAGCACACTTTTCCCAGAATTAGTAATATCCCCCCTGCCACTATCAAGCCTCATATCTACAATAGAATAAAACAAACCTGAGTCTCCAATATTACCACGACCTCCTCCGCCATGAAAAACATAATAGCGGTATGAATCATTGGGAATAGGAATTATCATTGAACAATTACCAGGCGACCCCTCATAAGTATTTAAAGTGCCGTGTGGCATCACTTGATTAAAACGGTTAAAAACCTCATGAGCGGTAGTATAGAAAAGGAGGTTGCCGCTACAATCAGATATGCTGGCAGGTGAAGTTGAAAAAGTCGTATCATAAGGAGGACCAGGATATACCCGTCTGCTTGACGATTCAAATGGTTTGGGCGGATTATAATTGAAATTTAGGCCTGCATATTTACCAAAACACCAAACATTGGCCCGTTGCCCCTGCGCTGTAATACAAGAAACTAAGCATAAAATTGTAATAATATAAACTCTAAATAGCTTTAGCATTCCATGCAATTAATATGCTAATTTAAGCATTTTTTTTGTACTTATTTATAAAAGGCTGAAAACAGAAAAATTTTAATCCGATTAAAATATAAAGCGCTACCCGGTTTTCCGAGTAGCGCTATAAGTAATTGAAATATTATTTATCGTTGCACTTACCCCCGCCTTCGCCCGCGTCCCGCGGGTGTAAGGTATTGCCGGGCGTCCCGCCCATTTTACCCGCTCTGTCCACGGCTTGGTTTTCCGGTAGCCTTTGGCTGCCGGAAAATCGGCGGGACGCCGGGTGATGCCCCACACCCGCCAGAGGCGGGCGAGGGCGGGAGATGCCCCAGCGCGACAAGAGGCGGGGGAGGGCGGGGTTTCAACGTGCCTAAAAATACTATAATCACGGCACTAACATTGCCTACATTTGCGTTCTTATATATATGCGGCAAATATTATTTTACTTACTCTTTCTTTTTGGTTTTTACCAGACAGCTTTGGCGCAATACAGCGGCGCTATCAGCCTTGACAGAACGGAAGCCGATATGGGCATCCTTGATATTGGCAATACGCGTACCGCTGATTTCAGGCTGCTGAATACCGGCGCTGAAACCTTGTACATTTTACGGAATGAAACCCCGGATGATTGTGTAATACGTTTCTCGTCCAAAACAATAAAACCCGGCGATACGGCCACCATCCGGCTTAAATACAACCCATTAAAAACAGGCAATTTTAAGCGGGCCGTAACTATTTATACCAGCGCATCGGCAAAGCCTTTCAGCCTTACTATAAAAGGAAATGTAAAAGTGATTGAAGATAAAATGGACATGGCCTGCCCGGACTTTGGTACGACGGAAAAACAGAAGACGGTGAAGCAAATGTTTACCGTACAGGTAATTGATAATAATACGGGCAAACCTATTGAATATGCTCTTGTTAATTTTAATCCGGCTGTAAGCCTTATGCCTTTGCCGGCAAACCCCTCCGGTGAAATATCTCAAAACGTACCTGTCGGGCTTTATGCTATCGGCGCTTCGGCGCGGGATTATCACGACAGCGCCATTTCGCTTTATATAGGTAAAACCACCTATTCCGCCATCATAAGGTTAAGGCCATTTCCCCCTGAACCAAAGGATACTGTAAACAGGCCATTTTTTACCTTTAGAAACCAACAGGCGCCAAATCCCCGGCCACAAACCCATCAGGCTGAAAATCCGCAAAATGACAGACCTGCCATAGCCTATAATGATAAACCCGGAGAACTTTCCCGCGCTGAATTTAACCCCAATAATATCGTTTTCCTCATTGATGTTTCCAGCTCTATGCGGACGCCTGATAAACTGCCGCTTTTGAAAATAGCCATGATAAAATTACTCTCCGGCCTGCGGGATATTGACAGGGTTTCTATTGTTACCTATGCAGGCGGAACTACCGTATTATTGGCCTCTACCCCCGCTGACCATAAAGATGAAATAGCCGCAAAAATTAATGAATTAAAGGCTTATGGCGTTACCGAAGGTGGAAAAGGCATTAAAGAAGCCTACAGGGTAGCCGGTGAAAACTACATTCCTGCCGGCAACAACCAGGTAATACTGGCTACCGACGGCGATTTTAACCTTGATAAATCAGATGCCGAATTATTTGCCAACATAAAAAAAGAAGCTGCACAGGGAATATCCATATCCGTTGTCGGTTTTGGGCAAAACGTAAAAGCTGTGGCAAAAATGGAAAAAATAGCTATTGACGGCCAGGGGAATTATATCCATATCAGTTCTGAAAATGAAGCGAATACCATGCTCGTGGACGAAATAAAAACGCAGTCGAGGAAAAGGTGATTTATATACTCACCCCGCCCGGCATATCCCCCACCAGCCCGCCCGACTGAAACCAATCGAGGCTGGTATCGAGGTCATCCCATAAATCATTGAATTTAATAAGTGTGGCAGATTCAATCCTGGCAAAATCATTTGTTAGGGTGGTTGAGATAGCCGATATGCCTTTGTTTTTAGCATATAAATTAAGTATATCCAGCATCTTAAAATCGAAATCCTTGATAAGCATGATGCTGGCGCCCAGTTCCATAGTACTGTTCACTGCTTTGCCCGGGTCGGCTTTTATCCATGAAATAAAACCCGAATTCACCTCTCCCAGTTTCTTTGAATATAATTTTTGAAGTTCCTGCCCTTTTTCGCTCAAAAAATAAAAATTCATCCGCGACAAAAGATTGCTTTTCCTGAAATAGCCCCCATGGCTAAGCGGATAATAAATATAGTATTTTTTATACTCGCTGAACCCGCCAATGCTTGCATACACATTCTTTGCAAAAGGCCGCAATTGTATCTTGTCCTTATCATCGGGGAAGGCCTCTATAAAAATTTCCTGGTGCTTGCGGGGCCTGAAGGCATAAAAATTCTCGCCCCGGTACAGAAAAGTATGTATGCTTTCACGTTCTTTAGGGTGAGGGCGGTGCATCTCAAATTTAACTGTAAATACCTTGTGCAGCAGCATCTCCATAAAGGTAAACATAAGCATCTCTTTCCCGTCCGATTTTGACGGCGACAGCAGCATAGATGTTTCCGCGGCTGAAAAGAATGTCGATGTCATGGCGCTTTGCTTTTTAAGATAACGTGGTTATTTCGCTTATTATTTCCTTTAAAAATTACAACCGCTAAGATAAGGAATTTTTATGACAAAACCAACATTCCACCTTCCCTAAACCACTTCCTTATGCCCCACCCAAACAAACCTCCGAACCAAATAGGCTGCATCGGTAAAGGTAGCATTGCCGGCCGGGTTGCCGCCGGTAACGTGGAAATCGGAGAAAGCAGCATTTTGGTTCATCCATATAGGGCCGGTATAGTTGATGGATACAGGCGTAAAGGCTTCCTCCATTTCCGAAAGGATATATTTTTTTACGGTTTCATCGGTAGTATAGGCGCCGCAGCTAATCGCCCCTTTGGTGGTGGCAAGTTCTTTGGCAAGGGCCACTGAATGGGGCGTATCCTTCGTTTTGATAACTAATACGATAGGGCCGAACAATTCGCTGGAATAGGTACTATAATCATCCGCCCCCACTTCCGCTACCATTGGCGAGGCTGTACGGGCTTTTGGAAACTCTTCATTGGCAACAGGGTTTGAACCTAAAATAATCTTTCCGTTTAGTTTCTCCTTCGCATCCTCCAGCCTTTGGCAGGTATGTATGTTCTGGATAGCGCCAAGCGTGCCTGGCCCCATTTTAGGGTTATTGGCAATATTATTTATGCCGTCCACTAATTTCTGGACCACGGCTTCGTAAGGTAATTCTTCATTGCCCGCTTTTATGCCGCTTTCAGGGATAAAGAAATTTTGCGGGGCGGTACACATTTGCCCGGAATATAGCGAAATGGCAAAAGCAAGGTTTTGCATCACGGCGTCAATATCATGTACGGAATCAATGATTACCGAATTGACACCTGCTTTTTCTGTAAAAACAGCCTTGCCTTCAAGCCTTTCGAGTTGGTTGCCAAAATGCGAATTGCCTGTATAGTCTATAATTTTAATAGCCGGGTTTTCCGCCAATTTTAACCCTATTGGGCTGTCATTGGTATCCACAGCCAACTGCACCAAATCGGGGTTGAAATTATTTTCAATCAATGTTTTTTGCAGTTCTGCCACTACTATCGCTATTGGCAGCACGGCCCCGGGGTGGGGCTTCACAATGACAGGGTTTCCGGTAATAAGCGTGGCATAAAGCCCGGGAACAGTATTCCAAACCGGAAATGTGGAGCAGCCAATCACCAGCCCGGTGCCTTTGCCAATGGCTTTCCAGGTCTTTTTTACCTTTAGCGTCATTTTACCCATCGGTTTTTCCCATTCGGCATGGGCGGGAAATTCTTTAAGCGCATTGTAACCCAGGGCTACCACCTCCATAGCGCGGTCATTGGCATGGGGGCCGGAAGCCTGGAAAGACATCATAAAGCTCTGCCCGGTGGTGTGCATCGTGGCAAAAGCAATATCAAAAAACCGGGTTTTTATTTTTTCAAGGCTATCCACCAGCACCGCCGCCCTTGTTTCAGGGGTGGCATGGAGCCAGTCTTTTCCGGCCGCTTTGGCACGGGATATTAGTTTTTCAACGGAAAACAAAGGGTATTTTATCCCCAATAAATCAGGCACATAAGGCGAAGACTCCAAACCCGCCCATTCGTCAGCTTCAGTCTGAAGCAGTTCTTCAAAATTATTGCTCAATTGGTTATTAAACCATTCCTGCCCCTTTGCCATAGCGTCTTCTGGGTATGCCTTTGGGTGTTCCGGGTAGGCCGCATAAAAGGTACGTGCATGCACCGCATGGGTAGCGTTGTCAAGGGTTTCTTTGTATTTATCGTATAAGAACATAATTGTAAAAATTTAGTACAAAATTAAGGAAAAACTAACTATTCAGGTTTTATTCTATTTTAGCATGGAAACATTCTAAAATTTTACGTAATCGCCTAACAACTAATTTATTGCATTTTATTTGCCCCTTTTTTTAGAATAAACTCGCTCTTGTTAGTATCCAATTCGCTCCAATCGCGGTTTTTGGTCGGCAATATATAGCCCTGAAAGGGCGAAATCTATCAGCATAGGGTCTGTCCCGATGCTTTTATCGGGAGTGAAGCCCTTTGTTTTCATTTGGAAATATTTTCATCCCGCTAATATACAATTTCTTTCTTGCTTTTCCAAACCTTTTATAATTTTCTTTTAGTCCTTATTTCAACCGGAGCAATTTCATACGCGGCCTTGTAAGTTTAATATCATCTTCACCATCGTCAGTCAATACCTCATAATCCTTTAATATTAGGGTATCTTCACTAAATTGGAAAGAAAGGGCTTTTGACAAGTAATCGTATTTTGATTTTGCTTTTAATCTTTCTTCAGGATTAAAGAAGCTAAAATAATTTGGAAGACTGAACTCTATATCTATATCGGGTTTTATTTCGTATTTTGTAAACACCTTAACTCCTTTAACTCCTAAATTATCATCCAGTTCGACAATCTTGTCGGTTGCAAGTGTATCATTATATACCACCTTATACTTACCTGCAAACATTTCTTTGGCAATCCTCTTTTTCAGGGCATCCATAGTAAGGACTTTATTTACCCTATGATAAGGAAAATAAGGCCGGATAATAGAATCATGATGGTACATCTCGTCGATTTCCCTTATCAATAATTTCTCTTTGGTTTCAAGTTTAAATTCCCAATAGGGGTCTTTAGATTTTGTTCGATACAAGAAACTATTGACTTTTAAAACGGGTTCACTCCCATTCTCATTCCAACCATAAAAATGACAACTATCGCCCTCAAATTGAATATTATAAGCATAATCTGACGTCCATTCTGAACAATCATTAATGCTTCTATGAATAAATATTGAATCAGGATAATAGTCCAATTGCCAAATACCGGTTATTGGCTCATTTTTGCCTGCTTTTTTATTTGGGGCAAAACTGCAATCACCGATAAGTATAAAGCCTGTAAAAATTATCAGAAATATGTTTTTCATTGGGTTGGTTATTTCTTAGAAGTAAAAGGTTTTTAACCCCACACAACCAGAATATCTGAGAACGCAGTTTTAGCCTTTGGTGACCATATTACGCGTTTAGCCATTTATCAATTTCATTATTTACTTCTTCATTAGTAAAATAATTACCATTTTCAACTTCTTTACGGGCAATATTAATTTCCATAGCCTGAGTATCAGATGTTTTATAAATAATACTGTTTTGAATATTCAGGTTCAAAACCCTCATCATTTCTTCCAACAATCCAGGGTCTTCTGTTTTTTCTATCCCGCCTATCAGGCTTTTCTTCATTTCTTTAACAGACATAACTATGCAATAATTTTAAAATAATACGGATTATTGATATATTGAGTTCCCTATCTAATCTTTTTATTTCTTGCTTTATTGTTCCTTATCCTTATTTATTAGCCATTTTTCTACAAGCGCATCTGCTTCTTCATTGGTTAATAATTTGCCCTCCCTAATTTGTTTTTTAGACTCTTCAATTCTATCCTTTTGCCATTGGGTTAATTGCAATACCGGCGGTGAATATTTATCCTCCACTATTTCTTTAATCATTACCTATTATTTTAAAGAGGAAAATCAGGGTCATCATCAACATGGGATAAGGCAAAAGAAAATATCCGAGCAAACTTTTTATTGATTGTCCAAATAATCAGCCGCATACTCTAATTCAGGAAATAATGTATAATCATTTATTGCAAAAGAGTTTAGTATGCTTAAAATTCGAGCCTTTGCCGTTTCATCAATTAGTATTTCGTTAAAAAGAAAATTAGTTGGAAATTGTGCCTGGTGTGTTTTGTCCTCAAGGTCGTTCATACCAAATATTAAAAATGCACCACTTTGTTTTACTATTCTATTATTGTTCAATTTAACTTTAACAGGAAAAACAGTTGTAATATCCCTTTCGTTTTCATTATCAAATCCATCTAAATAATAAGGCTTTTCTTCTCTTACTTCATGCTTTAAAAAATCAAAGCCATCTGCGTTAAAATTTGTTTTGTGAATTCTTAATTTGGCTAGATTGGAAATAAGGGCAACGGCATCGCTATCATAATACTTAATATCTTCTTTTGGAATTTTAAACACATAGACTTTCCCATGCGATATTACGTCCTTAAATGGTTTACATGCAAAATAAAGAGCAACAAGCGGATTGGATGTAATATCCAATAATCTGGTAGGCAATCGATAATGCTGCATTTTGACCAATTTTTCAAGAGTAGTAGAATCATTTAAAAAATCATTAGGGTTCCTTAGTATCATTTCCTTGAAATTAATTTCTTCCTTCAATATTCGGTTATCCCTATATATTCCAGGAGTAAGATTATATTCCCAATCGTGAACAGAACATCCCCGATAAAAATATTCGAAATCTTTAAGAATATCTAAGTCCAAGGTAATATCCGAAAGATAAGACTGGAACTCCTCAAACTTAGAAAATGTAAAAATATTTTCACTCATGCGTTATTGTTCCTTTTATATGAGGAATACCCATTTGTTTATGCATTTCTGTAACCTGTAATTCATCGAATTTTCTCTGTAACTCTGCTAATTTAATTTGTCTTTTTTTAATCAGTTCAGAAATCTCTTTTTTCTCATCCTCATTTAAAATGTATTCTTGGTCTGTCTTTTCTTCAATTTCTTTCCGCTTTTTATAAAAAGAAAACCAGTTTTCGTATGCTTTGAAATATTCTTCAAGAGGTTTAATTATAGATGAAGGAGGATTAATTGATCGCAACTTAAGAAAAAGTGTATCATTAAGGTCATATTCCCAATCAGGTATCTTATAGAATTTGGCTATAGTAACTAATGGTACACGAAAAGCATTATATTTATCTAAATCAGATATAAAAATCTTCATATTATATATGTTTAGTACAAAGATATGACAATTTTTTATGCATATTCTTAATTCTCCACTAAATTCGGGTCCACTGCATTATCGTCTTCGGTTATCATATAGCTTGTTTCTTTGAACCTTTTGGATACTATGATGAATAGTAATGCAAAGAAGCAAACAACCCCGAAGAAAAACCAGTAATAGGTGGCCCCTTTTAGCTGCGCCAGGAAGCCGCCGGAAGTGATATTGGTATTAATCAGCGATACGAATAAGTTGCCCACTGCTACGGTGGATAGCCAGCAGGCCATCACGGTACTTTTCATAGCAGGCGGGGCGTTGGTATAGGCATATTCAAGGCCAGAGATGGAGATTAATATTTCAGCCACTGTTATTATAATATAAGCAAGGATTTGCCAGCCGATATTAGGCGTTTCACCGGCATCAATCCTTGTTTGTATCAAAGCGATAACTACAAAAGAAAGGGCTGTAAAAAGAAAGCCTGTCCCGATTTTACGCAATGGGGTAACTTTAATCCCCATTTTTTCAATAGCGGGGTAAATTACATAAGAAAACAGGGGAATGAATGCCAATATTAATATGGGGTTTACCAATTGCACCTGCTCCGGCAGCCATGTAATGGATGTAAAGCCCAAACTAGTGGTCAGGTTCATGTGGGTAGCCTGGAGTACCCACTCAGAGCCGTTCTGGTCATACAGCGCCCAGAAAGCAGGGATAAATGCAAATACGGCTAACACACGCCACACTGCTTTGATGTTTTCTACCGATTCTTCCGGGAAACTGTTTTTAGCGACATCCAATATCCCTTCGCCTTTTTTCTTTTTGCCCGAATTAAAGAGCGCGTATAAACTGATAAAAACAAAATTCTGCCTTGTCAGTTTTTTTGGCGGCACCCTCACATATTTCTTCCTCCCAAGCCAGAAAATAAAGGTTGCAATGGCCATTAAACCGCCCGGAACGCCAAAGGCAATCATAGGGCCAGTTACGGTAACGCCCCCCCAATTTTGGTCGGGCAAATGTTTGAAAATAGGGGTAAAGAATGTGGAAACCAATGAACCCGCATTGATAGCAAAATAAAACCAGCCGAACATTTTAGTCAGCAAATGCTGGTTTGTTTTATCAAACTGGTCGCCTACGTTGGCCGATACGCAGGGTTTAATACCGCCCGCCCCCAAGGTAATGAGCAAAAGGCCAAGCATAAACATGGATTCGGTAGTAGTAAACAAGGCGAGGCAGGCCTGCCCGGCCACATATAAGAGCGACAACCAAAAAATAGTCCTGTATTTGCCAAGGTAAGAGTCTGCCAAAATACCACCCAAAATGGACATGAAATAGGTGGAGAACACAAATAAGTGTGTTATGGCATTGGCATGGGCGTCAGCGTTTGCCTCGTGGCTAAAAAACTGCGCGGCTATGAAAGTAGTCAATATGGTTTTCATGCCATAGTAGCTAAACCGCTCAGCAGCCTCATTCCCTATGATATAGGGGACGGCCCTGGGCATTTTATTCGATTTTACTACTGCCTCCGGTGGGGCAGCAATGGCTTCTGCTGTATTCATATATTATTTTTAGTTTTTTACGAAAATTCTTATCCTTACTTTCTCAAATTAATAAAACTCAATATTCCCTTTTTATAAACAATTAATCTCTAATACCTAACACCTAATCCCTAACACCTATCTTATAAAAAGCGCAAATTATAGATTTTCCAGTATATAATCGTTAATTCTCGTAAAAAGATGCAAACGGGTATTCCCGCCGGAGATGCCATGGTTTTTATCGGGGTAAAATTCGGAGTCGTATTTTTTATTGTATTTGATGAATTCTTTGAGCAGGGCAATCGTGTTTTGCGGGTGTACATTATCATCAAACAGGCCGTGAATGATTAATAAATGCCCTTTCAGGTTTTTGGCGTAGGTCAGTACGCTGGTGCTGTCGTAGCCGTTTTTGTTTTCGGATGGCTTTAGCATATAGCGTTCGGTATAGATATTGTCATAGTACCGCCAATCCGTTACCGGGGCTACGGCCACGCCCGTTTTAAAAACATCCGCGCCCTTGGTGAGCAGCAAACTTGTCATATAGCCCCCAAAACTCCAGCCAAATACCCCAATCCGCGAAGCGTCCACATAAGGCAGCGAAGCCATGTATTTTGCCGCCGCAATCTGGTCGTCGCTTTCAAGCTGGCCAAGTTTTTTATAGGTGCATTTTTTAAACTCCGCCCCTCTCCCGCCGGTTCCCCGGTTATCCACCGATACCACTATATATCCCTTCAGCGCCAGCCAGCGGCTCCAAATTTCCTGTCCCGTGCCATTCCAGCCATCTACTACCGTCTGTATGCCCGGCCCACCATAGATGGTGAACAGGACTGGGTATTTTTTGTGCTTATTCATGTGCGGCGGCTTAATTATCCACGCATCTAAAGTTATTCCATTCCCAATCGGCAAATCGAAAAATTCTTTGGGGGGAAGGTTATATTGTTTTATGTCCCCAGCGAAATCTTTGTTGTCAATTAATGTTCTGACTAAATCACCATTGCTTTTGTAAATGGAAACGACAGGAGGATTAGCTGATGATGACCAGTGTTGAATATAATATTGCTGGTTTGCGCTAAACTCTGCTGAAAGTTGTCCATGATATTCAAAATATTGAATACTATATGGAGCAATAATTTTTAAATCCTTAACTCCGCTTTCAATATATGAACGGGGTGGTTTCATATCAATCCGTTCTACATATTTCCCATCCAAGAATGCTCTGAATACCCAGTGATGTATAGGTTCAGGCTGGCATGAAAAATAAACAATCCCACTATCCTCATTTACCGCTTCGATATTATTCACATCAAAATTACCAGGGGTAAGTTTTTTTATCAATTTGCCTGTGCTGCTATGCAGGTATATTTGGTTATAGCCTTCCGCCTCAGAGGTAATCAGGAAAGAATTATCTTTCAGGAAAAACAGGTTGTCGGTTATCTCAACGTAAGTATTGTTTTTCTCCTCATATATTTTCCGGATGCTGAAATCGGTGGCGTTGGCAAAAAGCAGTTCAAAATCGTTTTGCCTGCGGTTTAGCCTTTCTATGGCTAATACATTATTATCATTTGTCCATTTAATGCGGGGGATGTACTGGTCATTTTTTTCGCCTATGTCAAGTTTTGTTTTTGTATCTTTATTCAGGTTATAAATCCAGATGCTTACTTCGGAATTATCTTCCCCGGCTATCGGGTATTTGTAGCGGTAGTAGGTTGGGTATATACTATCGTATTTGGTTAATTCATATTCCTTTACCTTGCTTTCGTCAAAGCGGTAAAAAGCGATTTTATCGCCTTTCGGGCTCCAGTTATATACCTGGCACATGGCAAATTCCTCCTCATATACCCAGTCGGTTTTGCCATTGATTATTTTATTGGTTTCCCCATCGGTAGTGATTTGTTTTGGGGTACTATTATCATTCAGGTTTTGGATATAGATATTGTTTTTATATACAAAACCCACCTTGCTTTCGTCCGGGGCCATATCGGCGTAAAAAACCAGCGCGCCCTTAAAAACAGGCGTCATTTTCTTTGTTTTGGTATCATATACCACATATTTCGCTTCGGAGGAATGGCGATAAATGTGGTTTTCATTCCCTTCAATGATTATATACCTGCCTGTTTTCGAGAATTTATAATCTTCCATTTTAAAGCCTTTCGGCAGGCTGTCTTTGGCGGTATTCAGCAGGGTATCCACCGGGTTTTTGTCTTCAAAACTATACCTGATGATGAGGGGGGCTTTGGTGGCGGGGTCGTTGTCTTCCATGGCATAGTGGCCGCCATCGGGCAGCATTTGCACTTCGCCGAGGCTTTCCGGCTGGAATTTGCCGCTGGCGAAAATATCCTGTATATCAAAATTAACAGTATTCTTATCTTTCTTTGCCGAAAGGCAGAAAACAGAGGCTAAAAACAAAAACAGGGCAAGTTTTTTATTCATTCTAAAAACATATCGGGTTCCAGTTTTCAAAGATGCACAAATGAAGTGAAAAAAACAGGTTTGCTAACAATTTTTCGCAAAAAAGAATAAAAAGAGCATATTTGTTGTTAGCTTTGAAAATAATACTTTTTAATATGGGAAATACTGAAAATAAATCGGAAGATATTGATAATGATAAACCAAAAAAGGATTACGAAGATTTTTTCGCTTTAGCCGGGTCGTGGATAGATTCGAGAAGTGCGGATGAAATTATTGAAGATATAAGAAACAGCAGGGTCAATAAAACTGATTTGGAGGAATTTTAATTGGCATACTTAATTATAGCCCGTTTAAATAACCTGAAGGTTGGGGTAACGCCGTCATTGCGGAATTTTTTTGCACCGAAAGCCTCAATAAAAAGCACGAATTTCCCTTCAAAAAAATATCCGCAATCCCCTGAAAAAGTGAAGGGATTGCGGATATTTTTTGGCAACCCTGTAACAGTTTCATATCAGGGTAGCAGTGGCCAAAAAATTCTGCAGTGACGGCGACTTTAATTTAATAACCTCCTATTAATTCATGTCAATAGAATTTAAAACCATAACCCCACAAGATATATCCTTCTTCACCACCCTCCTTGGTCCATCCGGCGCCTTCTCTGATGCTGAAAACCTTGACGTTTATGGGTGGGACTATATGCACGAGCTTTTTTCAAAGCCGGAAATAGTTTTAAAACCAAGCAATACGGAGGAGGTAAGCGCCATCCTTAAATATTGCAATGAACACGAAATAGCCGTTACGGCACGCGGGGCGGGTACCAGCCTTAGCAGCGCCGCGCTGCCATTGCACCATGGGGTGGTTTTATCGCTTGAGCGGTTTAATAAGATAATTAATATTGATACCGAAAACCTCCAGGCTACCGTAGAGCCGGGTGTTATTAATGAGCATTTTGCCAATGAAGTTTTAAAATTCGGCCTGTTTTATCCGCCTGACCCTGCCTCTAAGGGTTCAAGTTTTCTTGGGGGCAATATAGCCCATAGTTCCGGCGGCCCTAAAGCCGTAAAGTACGGTACCACAAAAGAATATGTACTAAACCTCGAAGTGGTTTTAGCCACCGGCGATATTATATGGACGGGGGCGAATACGCTAAAAAACTCGACCGGGTACAACCTCACCCAACTGATGGTAGGCAGCGAAGGCACATTGGGCATTATCACCAAAATTGTTTTTAAACTGATTCCCAAACCAAAATACAACCTGCTGATGCTGGCCGCGTTCGGTTCGGCAGAAAAAGCCTGCGAAACGGTTTCCGCTATTTTCCGCGAAGGCATAACCCCTTCTGCTTTGGAGTTTATGGAGCGCGATGCCATTGACCTCACCCTAAAGCATAACGATATAAATATTGCCGTGCCTGAATGGGTAGCAGCCCACCTGCTGATAGAAGTGGATGGCAATTATCCTGAAACACTGTATAAGGACTGTGATGTAATCAATGCCGTACTTGAAAAACACGGCTGCGGCGATGTGCTATTTGCCGAAAGCGATTTTGAAAAGGAGCAGCTTTGGCGGCTACGCCGAAAAGTAGCCGAATCGGTGCGGCTGGAGTCGGCTTATAAAGAAGAAGATACGGTAGTGCCACGGGCTTCGCTGCCACAATTGCTGCGGGGAGTGAAGGAAACAGGCAAAAAATACGGCTTTCGCTCAGTTTGTTATGGCCACGCCGGCGATGGCAACCTCCATGTGAACATCCTGAAAGGGGACATGGATGAAGAAAACTGGAACCACACCATAAAGGCCGGCATCAGGGAGATATTTGAACTATGTAAGCGGCTTGGCGGCACTATCAGCGGCGAACATGGCATTGGCTTTACACAAAAGGGTTATACCGATCTTGTATTTACGCCAACGCACAAGCATATTTTCAGGGAAATTAAAAAGGCGTTCGACCCGAAAGAGATATTAAACCCGGGGAAGATATTTGATTGAGAAAAGTTATTGGGTTATTGGCTTGGCGTTTGCCTTCTATTTTGTAAACGGCTCAATATTTTCAAAAGTTTGGAAACAATTTATTATTTTTGTAAAAATTAATATTTTGACGTTATGAATTTACAATTTACAGACCTGTTAGGAATAGTTTCGTTAATACTTGCAATTGTAGCTTTAATAATTACAATTGTAGGTTTTTTTGCTTCTCTCCAATTTTATACAAAGGGGCAAGAATTACAAGATAATGCGACAAGGACTTTAGCAACAATTTCAGAAACAACCAAAACTATTGGAGAACATGTAACAGGAATAATGTCTAAGGCCATAGACGCACTGATTAACAATCAAAATGAAAATAATACGTCCTACAATAAATTATATAGTGCTATAGAAAACGCCGAAAAAAACACAAAACAATTAATTGATGATGCTCAAATTGGAGAAAAAGAAAAAATAGATAATAGAATATCCGCACTATTTGAAAGTATTATAAGTCAAGTTACTCAAATCAAGTTAAAAGAGAATGAAAGCCCCAGTACAGATTTAAAAATAATTACTCCAAAATTTTTAAATGATGGAAGCAGTACTTTGCTTGCATTTGCATCTGGTGTTTCTTTTGATGAAAACGTCCAATATAACATCTATTACGACCCTATTGATCGAAATCATAGTAAACCTTTTAAGTATATTGGACTTTATGCTCACGGAAGTATATGTAGGGTAGGTAGTTTAAATAAAATAGTTTATTGTGATTATGATGAAGTTAGGGATATGCTTATCTCTACTAATAATTATAACATAGCATCCTTATCCGAAGACGAAAAAAATAGAATCAAAGGAATAATAAAAAATACTGATTACTATGATTTATCTAAAGCTACTAAATTTTTCTTAGTAGATAAATTTTATGAAACTAACTTTGATAGTCCTTCTTTTCCAATTAGGGCTAAAGAATATTTTTGGTTAAATGAAATTGAGGGCTTTAAGGAGGGTATGACTGCGGAAGAAGTAGCAAAATTACTTGTTGGAAAAACACGGGAATAGAATATAAACCTCTAACCTTATTCGTTCGTTTTTGAAACGCCATCTTCAGCAAATGGCTCAATAGCGTAGGGCTTTAGCCCTATTTATAAGGCTGGTTTAAACTTTTCCAAAGTTCTAAAACTTTGGAAAAGTTACCTAACGTACAGGAAACTCCCCCTCATCATAAGCCTTGCAATAAGCCAAATAGTCTTTTTTTACCTGCTTTGAATAGTTGAAGGTATATGCGAGCAATTCCTTTTTCCATTCCTTGCTGTTTTTACCAAAGGCAATCAAATCATCGGCGATGGCGGAACCCTGCCTGCCGCCGCTCCTTAAATTTCCCCACGCGCACAGGCTGGCGAAGTCCCTAATCAGGTATTCCAGGTTTTTCATATTATTGCCAAGCGAAATGATTTCAATTTTATCCTCAAGGGGCTGCATTTCTTTCAGCACATAAGCCACACCCTCCATTTCCACCACATTCAGCAGGGCAGGGTGGGCCGACTGTACACGCTTTTGCACCTCTACCACGCGGTAAGCCTCGTTTTCCCATCCAGGCTGGCTGGCGGCAAACCTTTTATGCAGCGAACTTGGCAGCGCCTGCTTCATATCAAGGATATAGCGACCATTTTTTTTTCCATATCCGTTCACCAAAATAATGAAGCGGTTTATGCCCAGGCTCCCTGTGCCCGCAATGCGGTGGGCCACGTCCTTCACTTCATAAAAATTGGGTTCGCCCCGCTTTTCAGCCCAGGCATGGATGCAATGAGCCACCCTTTCTTTTGTTTTTTTGTCCGCCTTTATGGTGTGGATATTATCAATGATTAATTTTTGTTTTTCGCCTTTAAAATACGTCCGCGTTTCCAGTATATCTTTTTGTTTGCGCTGGCTCACCTTGTCCAGCAGCGCCTTAATGATGCCCTGCGCGGTTTCCTGTTCCAGCATCCTGATATAGCCCTGGCTTAACGTTTCAGAGTATGTTTCCACAAAAATATGGGCTAATGTTTTTGCTTCGGCCACTGAAACCTCCATGATTTCGGCGGCTACAAAAATACTGGTGGCAAACCGGGCCACATCAATCAGGCAGGGCGCCAAAATACATTCGTCAAAGTCATTCATGTCGAAATAAGCCAGCCGGTTATCCGCCTTGTACGAGCCGAGGTTTTCCAAATGCAAATCGCCCGTAACCCAGCAATGCGGCGATTTCAAAAAAAAGGATTTAGCGGGAATATCCTCATTAAAAATATGCGCTGTGCCACGATAAAACCTGAATATAGTTTCCCGCATCCCCGCATATTTTAGTTTTACAAATTCAGGGTTTCGCGGGGCGTTGTATTTTAAGATTCGAGCGGTTAGGGGCATGAATTATTTTGTTTCGCTTTTCCTGATAGCATTTACATATACTGTAGTTGTTTGGTCATAATGCTCATGTCCGTACTTATACTTTTCATTAAGATTATAAAATTCATTATAAAGGTCTAAAGCGTTTAAAGACTTGAACCTCCAATCAAGGATAATATCAAGAATTTCAGCCATATCTTCTTTGTAGCTCATTCTGCTATCGGCACCTCTTTTCCCTTTCCCATCAGACTTTTTTTTGCCTTTTGTTAGAAAGACACTCTTTTCATCATAAATCAAATCACGAAATTTTTTAAACTCTTTACCTTTAGGTAAGTTTTGAATTAATATTCGTTGTATCCCTTTATAAAACAAGTCATATTTCATTTCCGGGTCGTCAAATTTTTTGCCTATTAATTCTTTGATTTCGTCGATCTCTTTTAAATCCCCTGTAGAATAATCAACATGAAGTTGTTGTCCTTTCTTTTCACGCACTTTTTTTAATAGCTCTGCGGTTTCTTCCGCTTGTTTAATAGCTTTCTCTTCTTTAGTTAATTTCCTTTCCTCCATTATATTGTATTTAATTGTAAAGTTTTGCGTATTGATTCTGAAATCTCAGAAATACTATTTTCCTTCCATGTGATAGGATGTAATTTTTCTATGGCAGAGCTACAATCTGGAAATTGCTCTTTAAATGCCCCCCAGAAATTTTGGTTACTTTCTTTTTCAACGTAATATTGAAAGGTTAAATATATTAAACTCGGGTGAATTTCTAAGCTATTCGCAAACTTTTGAACTAAAAAAGGATTTGTGATATGGTGTTTAATGTATTTATACTCTTCATATGAGCAGAAATAATCTAATCCAAATTGATTTGCCTTTTCCTCCTCAATTAAAAACAAATCGGGTTCACCGGACAAATGAAAAACAGTATCATTTATTTTGTCAAAGTCATAAAGGACATGGTATAATTCGTGCATTAATGTTTGCCAAATTGCCGGATATCTTTTATTCAAATCTGTTAATACAATACAAGGTTTATTGTTAACAATAAAGGTTGCCCCTCTTATTTGCGTTGTTTCAAGTTTGTTTTGCATTATAACAGTAACCCCAATATTTGCCAATGCTCTACAAACGGTTAATAACCCATTCTCAACATCCTGGCACTTAGGCCTTATTTTAGGGATTAATTCCTTCAATTTTTCCCTATCATATTCGTTAGTGTTGTTAATACTCAAAAAACTTCTATATGCCGACTTTATCCAGAAATCTCTCATTTTATCTGTAAAACTCCTCCTTGTTTTACTAAATAAAGGGGTATATAACCTATCATTAAATTCATAAATATTAGAGTAATCGAAGAAATGCAAAACCCTATCAGTTAAAGCCTTTGCGTTGTTAATTTCTGTAAAAAATCCAATTTTACCAAGTCGCTTAATATCAAAGTTTTTTAAAATAAAAGTAACGCGTTTTGTACCTTCAATAATCTCGGCATTTTCCTTTTTCTGCCTTTTTAGTATATTGATAATGGTCTGTTCTTCAATCTCTAAGAATTGAGCAACCTTTAATATACTAGGAAGACTAGGTTGTTTTGCAACCCCGCTTAATATTTCATCAAGGGTATCCTTATCAATATTAAGTAAATCAATAACCTTTCTTCTGGAAATACCATATTCAGCTATTTTTTTCTCGAATAAAACCATCAGGTCTAAATTCTTGGCTTGGTCACTTAAAATACTATCTAAAAAATCGTCTATATTTTCTTGTTCCATCTTTCGGGGAAATTTCCCTCAAAAATACGCTAAATAACTGATAACGCAAAAAAAAATTGAGGGAAATTTCCCTCAATTTTTTATACTGTATTGTTTATCTATTATTTGACAATTTGTTTTTAAACGAAACAATATGTCAACATGGACGTATTATTATTAAATGTATGTAAATTAGAAGCCCGATTAATTTTCTACTTCCCCATTTCCTCCTTCGCAATCTGCTCAAGCACGAGAGGCAATTTTCTGCGGAGAAGCCGTTTCCAGCCCATTCCCATCACAAAACTAACTATTACTAATTTGAAACCTTTATAGCCGGAATGTTCCAATTCGAGGCAGGAACCACGGCAATCGGAAGTAAGGGTAAACCTGAGTACTGTATCCAATTCGGTGAAAATACCTTTGCCCATAGAATCAGCCATTTCGGAGTGAATGCCTGCACAGGCAAGGGTTTTTTCAGCGGTGGCTGTGCCACGGTAAGTATAGGCTATTAATTTTTGTGGTTCAAGTTCTGTAACCTGGCAATAGGTAATCCCATCCCATCCTTTTTGGGGCGGCCTGTGGAAAGTAAATTCGTAACCCAATTTGGGTTCAAAATCATTTTCCATAAACCACTTGCCGAGCAACCTCGAATCTGTTACCGCCTGCCATACTTGTGGCAAAGTGTAGGGCAGGTACCGTTTTATCTTAATTGTACGTTCCATATTTAATTATAGCCAAAGCAAATTTAATCCATTTGCATTAATATATTCAATTCGGCTTAAATTTTAAACTAATGGCTTATCGTATTGTTAGAATAGTTGATACTAAAAATAGCACCCCATTCCTGCTAAAAATCCTGGTTTTGCCTGACGGTTATCATTATTTTTAAAACGGGGATTTTGGAATTTTGAACTAATAAAAATATAAGAAATATGATAAAAGACGACATCAAAGAATTAATGGCTTATACCGGTAAGCCCTGCCTGACAATTATCCTGCCTATTAACGCCGGGTTTGGAAACGATAAATATAATGACGGCCTGCTGAAAAAAGCTATGGATGAGGGGAAAGAATTGGTGATTGGTAAGTTTGGTAGCAAAAGCGCGGATGCTTTATTAACAAATCTGAAAGGATTGGACAAATCTTCGTTATCGTTAAACGCCCGTGGCCTGGGTATTTTTATATCAAATGATTTTATAAAAACAATTGAATTGCCTGTAACCCCCGATTATACCGTTGATGCCGGTAATGATTTTAAAATCAGGGCGCTAATGTATGAACTTGACCGGGTAGAACATTATTTCGCCCTTGTGCTTGACGCCAATTTGATAAAACTTTTTAGCGGAGTGGGGGATGAGCTAAAGGAAATCAAGGACGGTTCTTTCCCCAAAAAATATACGGATGAATTTGAGCATGAGCATGGGCACAGGCAGGAAACAGGGGTAGTCAGCGGCCCGGAAAAATCGACAATAGTAGAAACAAGGATGCGTTCTTTTTTTAAAATTGCTGATAAAGAGCTGGGGCAATACCTCCAAAATAACAATGACCCTGTTTTTGTATTGGGCGCCGACAAAACCGAAGGGTACTTTATGGGTGAAACCCGCCATAAAGCAAGGGTTGCAAGCATTATTCATGGCAGCTATGGGAATTTTACAATACCGGAACTGGTTAAAATTATCCACCCTAAATTACAGGAATATAGCGCCGTTCGCCAGCAAAAGCAACTTGACAGGATAGACAGTTCTATTGATAAAAATATGTTTACATCCAACCTTACCAACGTATGGAATGCGGTGGCAGAGGGCAATTGCCGGGTGCTATTGGTTGAAAAAGGTTTTAAGCAAAAAGCGCGCGTAAGCCGGGACAATATAACGATTAGCGAAAATGATGATAATTCCTGTGAAGTGGAAGTGGATGACGCCGTGGATTTGCTTATCCGCCAGGCGCTAAAAAAAGACAGCGAAGTAACGTTTGTGGAGGATGGCAAACTTGCAAATTACGGAAAGGTGGGCCTGATAAAAAGGTATTGAATATTGCCAAACGTATCAGGTTTTTAATAACCTGATACGTTTTCAACTATTTTATCTCCTGGTAGTCAATATATTCCCCATCGCCGGAAGAAGAAGGGTGGCCTTTATGTTTATCTTCGGGGATAATGTCAATGTGGGTTTTGCCGTAAGTCTTACGGAACGATTGGTTTTGAGGCGATGGGCCCTGATGGTTTGGCTGTACGGTGAATGCCCTGATAATGTTCTTACCCAGGGTATAAACCAAATAAAACAGAAAAATAATTAAAATTATATTCATAGATACTTATCCTCCTACCTGCTAAGGTACATTGATTTCTCGGAATACAAACGCCTGAAATACGGGTCGTTGGTATCGTGTATAAAACGAATGGCCTCGCCGGTTGATTTCATTTCCGGCCCTAATTCTTTATTTACATTCGGGAATTTATCAAAAGAAAAGACCGGCTCCTTGATGGCAAAACCTACGACTATGGGTTTAATATCGAAGTCTTTTAATTTGTTTACCCCCAAAATTATTTTTGTAGCTATATTAAGGTATGGCGCCTGGAACGCCTTGCATATAAATGGCATAGACCGCGATGCACGCGGGTTTGCCTCTATTACATATACTTTTCCGTTTTTCACTGCAAACTGAACATTCATCAGGCCCTTAATGTTCAACGCGAGGGCAATTTTGCGGGTATGGTTTTTTATTTGCTCCAGTACGCTTTCAGGGAAATTGTAAGGGGGCAGCACCGCAAAAGAATCGCCGGAATGGATACCTGCCGGTTCAATATGCTCCATAATGCCCATTATTTCTACATCTTCGCCATCGCAAATGCAGTCGGCTTCGGCTTCTTCAGCGCGGTCGAGAAAATGGTCAACCAGGATACGGTTCCCGGGAATATCGCGCATTAGTTTCAATACCGCGCTTTCCAGTTCCGCATCATTTATTACAATGCTCATGCCTTGCCCGCCAAGCACATAAGAGGGGCGCACAAGCACCGGGTACTTTATCCGCGCCGCCAGCGCCAGCGCTTCATCCGCCGAAGTGGCAACGCCATACTCAGGGTATGGAATATCAAGTTCTTTTAACAAATCGGAAAAACGGCCCCTGTCTTCGGCTATGTCCATATCGTTAAAAGACGTACCAAGTATCTTTATATTGTATTTTTCAAGTTTTTCCGCCAGTTTCAAAGCGGTTTGCCCGCCTAATTGGACAATAACGCCAACCGGTTTTTCATGTTCAATGATTTCACGCAAGTGTTCCCAAAAAACGGGTTCAAAATATAGTTTATCCGATATATCAAAGTCGGTAGATACGGTTTCGGGGTTGCAGTTCACCATAATCGCCTCAAAGCCTGCTTCTTTGGCAGCCGTTACGCCATGCACACAGCAATAATCAAATTCGATGCCCTGCCCAATCCTGTTGGGCCCGGAGCCAAGCACTATTACCTTTTTCCTGTCGCTCGAAATGGACTCATTTTCAGTGCCAAATGAGGAGTAAAAATAGGGCGTAGGGGAGGGGAATTCCGCCGCGCAGGTATCTACCATTTTATATACACGGTTTATTCCCAGTTCTTTTCTGCGCCGGTAAACCGATTCTTCGTCGGTATTGAGTATCCAGGCTATCTGCACGTCGCTGAAACCGTGTTGTTTTAGCTCCATAAAGAAGCCGGCAGGCACATTTTGCAAACTATAGCGGCGCAGTTCCTCCTCCATCAGCACAAGGCCCTGTATCTGTGTGAGGTACCAGCGGTCAATCTTCGTTATTTCATGTATCGTCCTGATGGGGACGCCCATGCTTAGGGCGTCTTTTACGTGGAAAATCCTGTCCCATGACGGGTTTTCAAGGGAATAGGTTATTGCTTCCAAATTCCTGGAATCGTGCCCATCGGCGCCGAGGCCGGAGCGTTTTAATTCAAGGCTTTGGCAGGCTTTCTGGATGGCTTCCGTAAAACTGCGGCCTATGGCCATTACCTCGCCTACCGACTTCATTTGCAGGCCAAGGCGGGTATCGCTGCCATGAAATTTATCAAAATTCCAACGGGGAATTTTTACTACCACGTAGTCAATGGCCGGTTCAAAATAAGCGGATGTAGTTTTAGTAACCGGGTTTTTAAGTTCGTGCAGGTTATAACCAATGGCAAGTTTCGCGGCTATCTTGGCTATTGGGTAGCCGGTTGCTTTTGAGGCAAGCGCCGAAGAGCGTGATACGCGCGGGTTAATTTCAATAGCTACTATTTCTTCATTGGCAGGGTTCAGGGCAAACTGTACGTTGCACCCCCCGGCAAAAGTACCGAGGCTACGCATCATTTTCATAGCCATATCGCGCATACGCTGGTAAGCCATGTCGCTCAATGTCATGGCCGGGGCAATCGTGATGGAATCGCCGGTATGGATGCCCATCGGGTCAAGGTTTTCGATGGTGCATATTATGGCTATATTATCTTCCTGGTCGCGCAGCAATTCAAGTTCGTATTCGAGCCAGCCAAGCACTGCTTCTTCTATCAGTACCTCATGTACAGGCGATGTTTTGAGGCCGTGCTGCAACGCTTCTTCAAACTGGTCTTTGTGCTTTACAAAGCTGCCCCCACTGCCTCCCAAAGTGAATGAAGGCCGGATAACTAAAGGGTAACCAATCTTCTGGGCGGCATCCTTGCCTTCAAGAAACGATGCCGCCATGAATGATTTTGGCACGCCTACGCCAAGTTCCACCATCAGTTTGCGGAAGAGTTCGCGGTTTTCTGTTTTTTCAATGGCCGCGATGTCCACCCCGATAATCCGCACCCCAAATTCTTTCCAAAGCCCAATGGCATCGGCTTCCATGCAGAGGTTGAGGGCCGTTTGCCCGCCCATAGTAGGCAGCACAGCATCAATCTGGTGTTCGGTGAGTAATTTGCGGATAGAGTCCACATTCAATGGCAGCAGATAAACGTGGTCGGCGGTGAGTTTATCCGTCATGATTGTAGCCGGATTGGAATTTATCAGGACTACTTTTATCCCTTCTTCCCTAAGCGAACGTGCCGCCTGGCTGCCGGAATAATCGAACTCGCAGGCCTGCCCAATGATAATAGGGCCGCTGCCGATAATAAGAACGCTTTTTAGAGAGGTATCTTTAGGCATTTACCGATTTTGGGCTGCAAAGTTAGGGAAATACTGCGAAGGGGAAGAAGGGCTATGGGAATTTTTATTATCTTAGCGGCGTTTAACTAAAAGAATAAATGCCTAAACTATATAATTATCTTGGAATTATAATTTATTTTTATTCTGATGAGCATTTGCCGGTTCATGTTCATGGTAAATTTGCGGAATATGAAAGCAAGGCTGAAATTATATTTATTGCCGGAGCTATTAAAGAAGTTCGATTAAGAACTGTTAAAGGGAGGAGACCGTTAAAGAAAAAGGAAAGGGAACTATTTTTGGAAATTGTTAACGATAAAGCCCAGGAGATTGTTGAAAAATGGTTTGGTTATTTTGTTAAGGGAATTAAGCCTGTAACAATAGAAATAAAGACTAAAAAATGATGAACACGCAAATAGCACAACTTAAAAAAGCACCAAAGTATTTTTCGGTTGTTAAAGCAGAATATGTAGGGGATTATACATTGGAAATTGCTTTTTCCGACGGCCATAAAAACTTTGTCAGTTTAAAGGATTTTTTATTTCGAAGGGCAAACCAAAATGACCCGTGTGTTTCAAAATTTGCTGACGAAGAATGTTTTAAAAAATTTTATATAGAAGACGGAAATCTAAACTGGGATGATTTTGATATGATTTTCCCATTAGAAGATTTGTATTCCAAGAATGTAATATAAAAGCACAATTAACTATAAGGTTTATTTTTCCAATAAACCCAGCACTACTTGGTAAAAACATACCTGTTTTCGCCCAAGCCAAATTTTTCTACAGCGAATAAAGTTAGGGAATTAGCTGGAAATGGGAGGGGAAAGATTTGACAACTTTTCAAAAGTCGTCAAATCTAATGCCTACTTCAACCTCTTTATCTGGTTTTCCAGTTCAAACTCGTCGCCTTCGGTATAGCCGGCGTGTTTATAAACGATATTGCCTTGTTTGTCAATAAGTATGGTATAGGGTACATTCTGGAAACCCAGGCCGCGCTGGGTATCGCCGTTTACATCAAGGAATACATCGCAAGCCCATTTTTTGCCATCCACATACGGCTTAACTTTCATGGAATTACGTGCGTCGTCAATAGATATTGCCACCATGTTCAGGTCATATTTTTTCTTCCAATCGGCAAGGTTGTCGTTTATATTTTCAATTTCTTTTTTGCAGGGGGCGCACCAGGTAGCCCAGAAATCAATAATGGTTATTTTACCTTTGCCGGCATAGTCTTTCAAGTCCACCTCTTTGCCATTGAGGTCTTTGAGTTTGATAGAAGGTACCGTATCAGGGGCTTTCATGTCTGTTTTCCATGAAAAGCTAAAACCTGCTACGATAAGTACGAATAATGCTATTTTTTTCATTTGTTATGCTGTTTTTTTCTTAGAAGGCGCCATTCTTCTGCTGTATTCCCTTAGCGGGGCTAAATCCACATTAGCAAACATTTTTCGGGCCTCCTCCACTTTTTTAGGGTTTAACATGGGCCTATCATCTAATGAAGTATCAACTGTGATTTTCGCCCCATTCCTCGTGAACCTGACTTCCTGTTCCATATTTCTATTTTGTTAAATTTGGCTAATCAATTCGTCGAATAAGAAAACCGTCATATTCTTTATCTTTTCTATATATTTCAGACTGTTTAAGACTAATTTTTTCATTTTCGTCTAATATCATTCCAAAGATATTAAAACTCAACGAAAAAATAGAATAATAATCAAATATTATTCTATTGTAAAAATAATGCCGTCTTTTATCCAAGCCTTTAAAAAATACAAAACTATCAGAAAAATGGTTCGTAAAGTCAAATATAGCTTCAATAATAGTTGCCATTACCTTCGGCAAATCCCCGTTATTTGAAATCACATCGTCATTAATATATTTAGTAACCTGGTCAATATCTCCAAACGCAAGATTGTAAATATTTTCTCTTTCGTTTATCAATTCAAAAGCAATGCCTTTCCTTATAATTCCATATTTACCTATACTGTCAAATTCATACCTTAAAAAAGATGAAGAAGCCTTTATTTCATATTTTTCCCTATTCATTTAATTGAAAAACAGTCATTCATAACTCAAAACCCAACACTTTCTAAAGGTTCCCCCGTTTTTCCTGTTCCCTTTCAATAGACTCAAAAAGGGCTTTAAAATTGCCTTTGCCGAATGATTTTGCCCCTTTGCGCTGAATAATTTCAAAAAACAGTGTCGGCCTGTCTTCTACTGGTTTGGAAAATATTTGTAGCAAGTACCCTTCTTCGTCCCTGTCCACCAAAAGGTTGAGTTCCCTCAATATTTTAATATCTTCGTCCAAATGGCCTACACGGTCCAGCAGGTCATCGTAATAGTTTGACGGAATAGTAAGAAATTCAACGCCCCTTTTATTCAATTCCCTTACGGTATGGATTATATCATCCGTTGCCAGCGCTATGTGCTGTACGCCGGGCCCTTCATAAAAATCAAGGTATTCTTCTATTTGCGATTTTTTCTTGCCTTCGGCAGGCTCATTGATGGGGAATTTGATATACCCATTGCCGTTTGAAACCACCTTGCTCATTAAAGCCGAGTATTCGGTGGAAATATCTTTATCATCAAAAGTTATAAGGTTATGGAAGCCCATAACGCGCTCGTAATATTCCACCCATTCGTTCATTTTGCCAAGCTCTACATTGCCTACGCAGTGGTCAACGTGCTTGATGCCGGTTGGGGCGGGGTTATAGCTGCTTTCCCATTTTTTATAGCCGGGGAGGAATACGCCTTTATAATTTTTACGCTCAACAAATAAATTTATAACCTCGCCATAAGTACGGATGCCCGAAATAATAACTTCACCGGCATCGTCTTTCAGGGTTTGAGGCTTCAAATAGTGGTGCGCCCCGCGCTTCATGGTTTCTTCATAGGCGCTTGTGGCGTCTTCTACGGTGATAGCATATACTTTTACGCCATCACCGTGCTTTTTCAGGTGTTCGTTTATCGCGTTATTTGAATTTAGCGGGGTGGTAAGCACCAGCGTTACTTTATTCTGCCGCAGTACATAACTTACCTTATCGCGCACCCCGGTTTCCAGCCCCGCATACGCCAGCGACTGAAACCCAAAGGCTGTTTTATAAAAATAGGCTGCCTGCTTTGCATTGCCTACATATAGCTCCAGGTAGTCGGTACCGAGCATGGGCAGGAAATCTGTTTCCTGCTCTTTTTTTGTTTCTACTTCTGTTGTTGCGGTAGTCATATTCTTGTATTTTAATTTGCGATATAATATTTAGATTATAATTCATTCAAAAATTCTTCCATTGATTTTAGCTTTTTTTGCCTTGAATAGCTAATTTAATATACTAACTAATCAACCATTATCAATTTCCCCCATTTCTTAATCTCATAAGCCAACTGATAATTGCAATCCGCAAAATCTTCTTTTGACATAGGGTGTGGTTCTATCCGGTTATCAAATTTATGGGACAACTTCATCAAAGATATGCGAATATTGTGGTTTATGCTTTCTTCTAACTTGTCAAAAATAAGGGCAATATCAATGTCGCTATCAGGCGTTTGTTTATTCTGTGCATAGGAACCAAACAAATATGTCGCCTCTATTCCGGGATATTCTTTTGCAGCTTCTTTGACGAATTCTTTTACTTTGCTATAAGTTCCTTTATCCATGTTCTTGTCATTTTAATTTTTTCAATCCAGTGTGTTGTATATTCTGGTGTGCAAAGTTTATAAAAACCCTGCTGATAATCTTCATACCTGCCTTCCAAATTAAAAGTTGTAATCTCACGCAATAAATCTTCTTGTTCTTCATTCAAAGGCAAGTTACTTTTTTCAGCCAATCTGATGAGGTCATGAATTAAAGGTGGGAATTTATCATTCACTTTAACAAACAAAGCCTTCAATAGCTTCTCAATACATAAATGCCCGATAAACAATGCCCAATTATATTCTTTGGTTTTATAATTCACGAGCATTGAATTATAATTAGCATCAGAACTATCGACCCAATGTTTGACTAATTTATCTTTATCTATTTTATCTTCATTCACATCAATCAACTTATACTTTTCTTCTTTTTCCCCAACAATTTAACAATTAGCAATTAGCAATCATTCAATATCCGGTTTCCCCGTCCCTGTTTCCTCTATCCAGCTATGGTAATATTCCTTTTCTTCTATATTCAAAGCATTGTCGGTTAATGACAAAGGGTGAAAAGTGTCCACCATTACGGCCAATTCTTTCGTTTCTTTGGCGCCTATGCTTTTTTCTACTGTGCCGGGGTGCGGGCCATGCGGGATGCCTTTTGGGTGCAGGGTAATCTGGCCGCGCTCTACGTGTTTGCGGCTCATAAAATTGCCGTCCACATAATATAGCACCTCGTCGCTGTCTATATTACTGTGGTTATAGGGTGCAGGGATAGATTGCGGATGGTAATCGTATAAACGGGGGCAAAATGAGCATATTACGAAATTATGCGCCTCAAAGGTTTGGTGCACAGGCGGTGGCTGGTGCAGGCGGCCGGTAATCGGCTCAAAATCATGGATTGAAAATATGTACGGATATACAAAACCATCCCAGCCGATTAAATCAAACGGATGGTTGGCATAAGTATAGGGGAATATTTGGTCCTGTTTTTTAATCATTACCTTAAAAGCACCCGTTTCGTCATGCGTTTCAAGGTTTTGAGGTTTGCGTATATCGCGCTCGCAATAAGGCGAATGTTCGAGCAACTGGCCGAAAGCATTTCTATACCTTTTCGGTGGTACTACCGCAGAAAACGATTCTATATACAGGATACGGTTTTGTTCGCTTGCGAATTCCAATTGATAAATAATGCCGCGCGGGACAACGATGTAATCGCCATAAGAGAAAGGCAGTTCGCCGAAGGCTGTTTTTAATTTTCCTGTGCCTTCATGGATGAAGAGCACCTCATCGGCGTCGGCATTCTTGAAAAAATAATCCGTCATGGACCTGGTAGGGGCAGCTACACCGATATACACATCGCTATTCACTAAAAGGGGTTTGCGGCTCTCGATATAATCTGCCACCGGGGCCGTATGAAAGGTAGCCAGGCTGCGGTGCTGCATATTGTTTTTCAGGGCTATTTTTGGCGCTATGCTAAACGGTTCGCCCACCGCCTCCACCCGCGTAGGGGGATAAACATGGTATAAAAGCGAATATGTGCTGGAAAAACCCTCGGTAGAGAATAGTTCCTCGGCATAGAGTTTGCCATTTGGCTGGCGGAAAACCGTATGCCGCTTATCAGGAATTTGCCCCAGGCTGTAATAATGCATAATCCAATTGTTTCTACAAAATTAGCGAATAAGTAAATGATATAACAAAAGGAAAGGAATTTTGATTTGGTAGTGGGTATGGGCTGCTTTTTTGGCAACCGGGTGCTTAGCATTTATCATAGTAGAAACGGCCAAAAAAAATTCCACAATGACGGCGTTTACCCTAATAACCCAATAACCAATAATTTAATAACCCTCCCTCAACCTCCCCTCCATCATTCCCTTTACTTTTTCCATAGCCGAATTGACGTCCGCAGTAGATTTTCCTAGTATGGTAAAGGGGATTTCCCAATAGCATTTTACAAGGCCGGGCCGCATAAGAAAGAGTTCGCCGGGGGGCAATAATTTTCCTGTGCCGGTAATAGTGCAAACGGCTATGGGCCTGCCGGTATGGGCTGCCAACTGGAAGGCGCCGGGAAACAGTTCGCCGAGGGGCTTATCGGTTTTATTGCGGGTGCCTTCGGGGTATATCCAGACTGAAACGCCTTTATCCAGGCTTTCCTGCATTTTTTTCATGCTTAATGCCCTGTCGCGCCAATTGTCCCGACCTACGGTAATGTACAACCGCTTAATGATATAGCCCAAAAGTGGGATTTTAGTTAGCTCTTCTTTGGCCAGGAATTTAAAGGTGTTTGCGGTAGTGCGCGAGGCTACGGGTATATCGAGCTGGCTTTGGTGGTTGCTGATGAAGATATAGGCAGTTTCAGGGTTTAGATTTTCTTTGCCATAAACCTTTAGCCGGATGCCGAATAAAAACAACAAATACCAGCCCCAGGCCCTTGATAGCCTGTGCGCGGTAATATCGGCTTTTTTGCCTTTCGATATAAATATGACCGCGTAAAGTATGGTAACTATGATTAACGAGTGTATAAATACCACAAACCCCCATAAGGCCCATATAAAACGGAACGCTTTCATGGTGCAAAGGAAAGGAATTTCACGCATTGAAATGCATTCTTCGCGCAAAGGCGCAAAGAGCGCCAAGAGCTTTGCCACAAAGGCACTAAGGCACAAAGAAAAAGGGCGTTGCAAACGCCAGAAAAAACCGAACGCGTTGCAAACGCGCCCGAACAAGAATGCTGGCGGGTTCGGGGTTTATGTTATTCCAAAAACCAATTCTCTTCCGGGTTCAGGCTGGTATTGAGTACGCCAAGAATGATAATTGTTTGGCTGTCTTCGTCTATAATGTAATGAATAAGGTACGGAAACTTATGAGGTTGCAGGCAGCGAACCTGGTTATATTTTATTGCATAGAAAGGTGATTTCTTTATACAGCTAATGCTGTTCTTAACCTCCACATGAAAACGTTTCCCCAAGCCTAATTGCCTGCTTTTATACCAGTCTATGCCTTCCTGAATATCTGTCTTCGCTTCTGGGGTAATAATTATATGCCAAGCCATTATTCGGTTATAAAATCGTCCTTAACCTTATCCCAATCAAGAAACTTTTTTTTGTCCAATTTTTTGAGGCGTTCGCCAATGATTTTTTTATGATGTTCCGGCACTGTTTTTACACCTTCATCCACCTCAATATAGCCAAGTTGCTTTATTAACTGCATAAAAAAAGGGAAATTATTGTCCGGTACTTTTAATGTTATTTCTCTCATCTGCCAATGTTTTAATCTTTACCCTTGCAAATCTAATGAATTAAGCCAAAAGGGGTATAAATAGTTCCCCCGAAATAAATATTCCCCATACCCGCTTTTCCATCAAATGTTAGCGCAACTTTACTTGTGCATTTTAAGAAAGAAAGACTTGGGCTTCCCCCTTCTGGAAGCACCGGATTTCAATAGGATGGATTGTGAATATTTGAAAAAAGACTGCCGCAAAAAGCGGGATGACAGGATGGAAGAAGGTAGTGGAAGTTTGGAAGTGTCAAAAGACCTCACCCGACAACATTTGTGATAATTTGAAGAGAGAAACGCCCTCTCCATTTGGAGAGGGAACTACGTTTCAGAAACAGAAAGAAAAAAACGTTGGTTTTAATTTGGAAGTTTCAATAATATTCCGTATCTTGCCCTTGCCTTCCTTCGTTAAAACTTCGGCGGGTACGAAAAGATTGTTTTCGCTCGTTCTTTATTTATTGGAAAAAAATGTCTGAATCAGGATTTACAGAATTATAGAATTAACAGGATTAAAAAAGCAAAAAAACCGCGTTTTGAGCAAACTGGCCGCTAACTATGAGGCGGAAAAATGTAACTATTTATATATGAATAGATTAAATATTTTTTCCCGCTATTTTCCGCTATTAATAGCGGAAAATGCCAAAAGCTACAAGCCCAGCATAAACCCCATCGTGTCCACATTATCGGCATAGTCCCAAAGTTCGGGTTCCTGGGTTTTGCCGAAGGGGATTTCGGAATAACTCATGTCTTGTTTGCCGACAAGGCACTGAAATTGAGCGCGGAGGGGCTGGATGGTTTCCTGTAGTTGTTCAAGGGTGGTATAATAAGCATAATGCAGGGTTGCGACGGCGGAAGCTGGCTGGGGGCTTTCTTTTAGGAGCAGGAAGCCGTTATCGAGATGGGGTTCTTTATTGAGCAGGTAAAGGCTTTTGTTGTAGTCGTAGTTGTTGCGGTATTTAAAATTATTGAAAAGCCAGTCCCATTCATTAAAAGCGGTAAACATCTTTTCAAAATTATATCCAACAGGCACATACAGCATAGAAACATTCCGGCAGCCCAGGCCGAAATAGGTAAATATATCTTTGCCCAGATTGTGAAAATCTTCTCCGGTTTCATTGCCTTCAATAATGGCGGCGGAGTTCCTGTTAGCGCGGATGATGTGCGGGTATTTCCCGAAATAATATTCAAAATACCGGGAAGTATTATTGCTGCCGGTGGCGATAATGGCATCAAAGCCTTTGAGTTGGTTTACATACTCGATATGCCTTACAAAACCGGGGGCAACGGCAACCAGTTCTTTTAAAAGCAGTTCCGTGAGTGTTTTGTCTTTGGTAGAAAGTTTGATTTGCGCCGCGTTTCCGCTTATGAGTATGCACATAATATCGTGCCAGCCCACAAGGGGGATATTGCCGGCAGGCACCAGGCCGATTTTCTGGGGGACATGGTTATCTTTTAAAGAATAAGCCGACAGCCATTTATTTATTTTTTCTTCATCAAGGTAGTTTTTGATGATGTTTTGAAGGGCAAACTGTATGTTTTCAGGCGTAAACCATTTATTTTCATTGTACGCACGGGTAATTTCCCCGTCGAGGCTGCCGTTGGCTAATTTTTCGGCAAGCGCTGTCCCTAAATTGGAAAAAGCCTGTATCCTGTCTTTAATGAGCATAATAGAACTATTTATTTTTCGCAACGACTAAAAAGAAATATCTTTGTTGCAGATTTTAAAAGTACAAAATTAAAAAGAATTAGGCGCTATGGCAATAATGATAACAGACGAGTGCATTAATTGCGGGGCTTGCGAACCGGAATGCCCCAATAATGCTATATATGAACCTGGTGCAGAATGGGCGTATGAAGACGGCACAGGGTTGAAAGGCGTAGTGCAGAGTGGCGGCGAAACGATAAATGCCTCGGAAAGGCGCCAGCCAATATCAAGCGACATCTATTATATAGTCCCCGATAAATGTACGGAATGTGTTGGTTTCCACGAAGAACCCCAATGCGCGGCGGTATGCCCGGTGGACTGCTGCGTGGACGACCCCGACAGAAGGGAAAGCAAGGAAGAACTACTGGCAAGAAAGGAAAAGCTGCATTTGGTATGATTGCTGATTGTTAATTGATGATTGTTGGCTAACGCAAAACAATTAACAATTAATAAATAGCAATTAGCAATTAGCAATCAACAACTAACAATGTCTATAGCAATATGTACACTACCCTTTTATCCTGTTCGCTCGGAGCCGAGGCAGGGAAGCGAAATGGTGAGTATGCTGCTGTGGGGCGAGCTATTCGAGGTACACGAAAACCACAAAAATTGGTATAAGGTTGAATGCCTGCATGACAACTATACAGGCTGGGTTAGCCTCCGCAAAGTATATGACGTTGATGATGATTTCTTAACGGAATATAATTCAGAAAAGCCCGTATTTGTTTCTGCACGGCCGGCTAATGCGTATTATGATGAAGAAAAATACCTTTTAAGCCCCGGCAGCAGGCTGCCCATGTATAAAGACAATTCATTTAAAATCCTTGCTAAAACCTATAACCTTCGTGGTATGGCAGAATGGGCCAGGCCGTTATCTTCTATTATCGAGACAGCGAAAAACTTTCTCGGCGCCCCCTACCTGTGGGGCGGGCGCAGCATTTTTGGTATTGATTGTTCGGGGTTTACGCAGGTGGTCTTTGGGATGCACGGAATCCCGTTAATGCGCGATGCCTGGCAGCAGGCGGAGCATGGGCAAACGGTTGAAAATATAGCGGATGCCAAAGCCGGCGACCTTGCCTTTTTTTCAGAAAGCGGCCATAAAATTACCCATGTGGGGATTTTGACCGGCGATGGGAATATTATCCACGCCTCCTATTCGGTAAGGCTCGACAGGATGGACGGCGAAGAGATATTTAACCTTGAAATACAAGAGCATACATGGGCGGTGAAGTTAATAAAAAGATATTTTTGAAATCTCTCGCGAAGTCGCAAAGGCGCAAAGAAAAATTAGACATTCTACCAGCATACAGGGCATTTGTGCTTTCCCATTTGAATGGCTTCTGCTTCGGTAACCGCCTTAATTTTACCTGTACAGTTTCTTAATTCAATGCAATTGGCCGATTTATGGTACTCTGCGGAAGAGTTGTCGGTACAAATATAAACTATGGAACAAGTGTTATTTACTATCGCCTCGTTCCGGTGGCCAAACCAATGTAACCTTGATTTTTCTTCAATTTTAGTGGTCCTGGCAGCATTATTCCTTAGCTGGATTTTTGAATTAGCAATCCGTGGGTTTCTATTTGGGGCTTTAGCATTTGGAATGGGCACGGATGTTTTTGTAACATTTGTATTCGTATTTGTAACCCTCGAATTGGAAACCTGGGTGGTATTGCTGCCTGCACTATGTGCGCTGCTATTTTGAGGCGGGGAATAATTGGACGTACTGCTATGCGAACTTGCGTTTGAAACCGGGGCGGCGCTGCCGCCACTGCCAGGGCCTGAGCGTTGTGCAAAACCATAATTATAAGTAATGCCAACCCAAATGAATATTATTAGTAAAACCCTTAATGCTTTCATCATTTTAACTAATTCATATTCAAATATAATCAAATTATTATAATGGTATGAAATTTTAACATTCTTTATCTTTTAATGCCTTCATAACTTAATAACTCAATAACTTTTACCTTATCCTTATTACTTGCCTGGATAAACCGGGATTAAAGAAAACAATACCAAGCCTATACAAGTCAAGGCATAAAGTTACTTTTGGCGATTGGGTAATTTCCTGCCAGGCTTCTTTCATTCCCTGGCTCCAGTAAATATCATCAAAAATGAAGATGGATTTCGGATTGGCTTTTTCGGCGCACCAATTGAAATATAGCAGGGTTGCCTGCTTTTGGTGGTCGCCATCAATATATAGCAAGTCAAGGCTTTCAGTGGTTTGCAATATGCCCGGCAGTTTATCTCTGAAGAGGCCATGAATGAAGTTTACCTCACAGTTTGGGTTACGGATATAGGCATGGTAATTATCTTTTGCTATTTGGTATAAACCTTCATTGCCTTCGATGGTGTAAAGTTTAGGTTTATTTGCAGGACCCATTGCCCACAAACTTAAATAACAAGCGCTTATCCCTGCATTGGTACCCAGTTCGATAATAGTTTCAGGTTGGACGAATTTTGCAATACGGTACAGGAGTTTGCCATATTTCGGGCTGATGGATGAGGATTGTACTTCCTTGGCAAAAGGTATTGCTTTCGAACCGCCTGATGGTACTTGACGCGTTATCGAACCCTTATCTTTAAGGATATGGTTTTTATAGTCCGCGATGATTTTATAAGCGGGATATACGGCTTTGTCTTTAATTACATTCCTGTAAAAATCAAACAGGAAAGGCGAATGAATGCCATCCGCTCCCTTGCTTTTTATGCGGTAAAGGAAATATTCTTTTAGCCTGAAAATTATTAAGTTAATAGTGAACAGTAAATGGTGAATAGTTAATAGTTATGGTTATAAATTAAAAATTTGCCTTTCGCCTGTCTAAACTTCGGATAACGGCAATTTTCTGTTGCAGGTCATCCATTTTTATTTTTAGCTGCTCTATCTGCTTATCGAAACCTTGTTTTAGAGAATCGGCGTTTTTGGAACGGCCAAAAAACTGGATATTGTTTTCGAGGGTAACTATTTCATTCTCAATTTTCCGAAGGTCCCATTGCAGTTTCCGTTCTTCTTGCTCTATCTTCTGGTTGCCGCCCTGGTCTTCTGCCCAGCCTTCAAGCATCAGCTTGTACCCAAACACCTTATCATTAACATCGGCGCTGCCCTTATGTTTTGCAAGAATATCGTTCAGGGCCTTAAACAGGCGCTGGCGGGTTTTGTCTTTTTCTTTATACGGCACAAAGCCAACCGCGTTAAACTCATCCTGTAGTTCTTTTACCTTTTGTGCAGGGGTTTCTACATTTTCCGCTTTTGCCAGGGCCTCGGCCCTTTCAATGACCGCAATTTTCAGCGCAAGGTTATCGTGCTGTTCTTTTTCGAGGGAATTGTATTTATTGGCTAATTTTAAAAAAAACGCATCGCAAGCGGCATGAAACTGTTTCCATACTTTTTCGGTAAATTTAATGGGCACAGGGCCTATTTTTTTCCATTCATCCTGTAGCCTGATTACCACCTTTTTGTTTTCCGACAAACTGTCGTCCAACTTTAGCATTTCCTCTACCTTCTCGCATAGTTCCAGTTTTTTCTTCAGGTTGTCCACCTTTTCTTTTTTGAGAAGGCGGAAATATTCATTTTTGCGCCGGTTGAATGTTTTTACCCCTTCCGAAAACTGCTCTTTCAGGTTGTCCCTTTTTTCAATAGGTATATTCCCGATGCCACGCCATTTCTCAATCCATCCGCCAAGGTCTTTGTTCTTATTTATCCATTCCTTAGCGCTTTTATAGTCGGCGTTGGCTATTTCAAGGATTTTTTCCAGGATTTCCTTTTTGGCCTGGTAGTTTTGTTCGTTGCGCTTCTGTAGTTCTTCGCTTAGTTTTTCCCTTTTTTCATGAAGCTGGATTACAGCCGCTTTGTAGCGGGCTATCATGTCGTCAAGGCTTTCCTTTGGCACCGGGCCTATGTGCTTCCATTCCTCCTGGTACTGGCGCATATTCCGCATCGCCTCATTTACATTCTCAACTTTTATCAGCGATTCCAGTTTACCTACTACTTCCTCCTTGGCCTCAAGGTTTTTCTTGCGGTCAAGCTCAATAAACTCGGAGTATAGCGACATTTTATTATAGAACTTGTCCACATAAAAATTATACTTATTCCATAGGTTTTCAGCATCGCCCACAGGCACATGGCCTACGTGCCGCCATTCGTCCTGTAGTTTTTTAAACGAGTCGTAGCTATTACCGCTTGTATCGGTTGATTCTGTAATGGCTTTTAGCTTGTCAAGTATTTCTTTTTTCGCTAAAAGGTTATCTTCCCTTTGTTTATTGAGGGACTCTACATATTCCAGCCTTTTCTTTTTAAAAGACCTGAAAAGCAGGTTAAAATCTTTGACTAAAGGGTTAGGCTCAGGTTCAAAATCTTCCGGGTCGTTGCCATCGCTAACAAATTTTTCGAGAAGTTCTTTTTTCTCTTCATTGATGAATTTAAAAAATTCGGCGCGGGCTACCTGCATCTTTTTATTCTCGTGCTTCGATTCCGGGTGGTCAAGGGCGCTTTCTACCGCTTTCAGGATTTCTTTCGGCGTCAGGCCGGTAAAGTCAATATCCTCCTGCTCTATTTCTTCATGGATGCTATCATCCTCATGGTTGCCCTCTATTATTATATCATGCAGCCCATCAGCCAAGTGTGGTTCATTATCAAGGTTATCCTTTTCTTCCACATTAGCATTTTGCGGGCTATTGCCGGCTTTTGCCTCAATTTCAATTTCAGGTTCAGGTACCGTGTGGACAGGTTCATCTGGCCTCTGCTGCTTTTCCTGCACCGGCAGGTTGTCAATAAATGGCTGTTCTGCCTCCGTACGTGGTGCAGTCTCTACCTGGTTTTCAACCTCATTTTTAATTTCGGGACCTGTCAAATTATTTTCTGCGGGCCCGGCCACTTGCTCTTCATTTTCCATATTTCGGAATATTGTTATCAGTTTCTAATTTAATTTTCCATTTTGGAAGTAATATTAAGCGCTATATTAGATACTTTTGTTGCAAAAATAGTAAAATTAACGCTGTATAATTTTCCAAATATAAGAAAAATGCTAAAAATAACAGAATGTCCCCGCGACGCGATGCAGGGAATACACGATTTTATACCTACGGAATTGAAAGCCAAATATATTAATCTTTTGTTAAATGTGGGTTTCGATACCATTGATTTTGGCAGTTTTGTATCGCCCAAAGCCATCCCGCAATTGCAGGATACGGCTGCTGTTTTATCGAAATTGGATTTGGGCACGCCTACTAAATTGCTGGCTATCATAGCTAATTACCGGGGTGCGGAGGATGCCGCCGCCCATGAAGAAATTTCTTTTTTGGGCTTTCCCTTTTCTGTTTCCGAAACTTTTCAGAAACGCAATACCAACAAAACCATCGCCGAAGCCTTTGAGGACGTGAAAAAGATTCAGGCGCTTTGCAGCCAAAAGAAAAAAAATCTCCTGGTTTATATCTCCATGGGTTTCGGCAACCCCTACAACGACCCCTGGAGCGCTGACATAGTGAATGAATGGGTAGGCAAACTGTACGCGGAAGGCATCAGGTACTTTAACCTGTCCGACACCGTGGGCGTGGCTAAGGCAACGGATATTACAGGCCTGTTTACGAACCTTATCCCCGCCTACCCGGATATTGAGTTTGGGGCACACCTGCACTCCCGGCCCGATAGGCAGGATGAAAAGATAGGCGCGGCTTATGACGCCGGCTGCCGGAAATTTGACGCGGCCATGCACGGTTTCGGCGGCTGCCCGATGGCAGAGGACGAACTGGTCGGCAATGTGTCCACCGAAGGGCTCATATTTTATCTTAAAATGAAAGGCGAACAACTGACTATCCATAAAGAATACTTCAAAGAGGCGGCAGATTTGGCAAGGCAGATTTTTGGGGATTATATGTAATTTTGGCTTGCGGAATGTTGATTGCGGAATTTAGGGGAAATATGAGTATGGAACGCGGAATTGTATTATTTTGTAATTTTGAATAATGGAAATCAGGAAGTATATTTCGGTGGATAAAGAGGTGCTTGGCGGGCAGGCGGTTTTTGCAGGGACGCGTGTGCCTGTCGTAAGCCTTTTTTGGCACCTCGAAAAAGGGATTTCTTTGGATGAATTTCTTGAAGATTTCCCATCAGTAACCAATGAACAAGCAGTGGCAGTGCTGGAAATGGCCGGAAAAATAATCTCCTCAAAAAACATAGAAAAATTTTATGCGGCTGCTGCTTGATGAGAATTTGCCTAAAAAGCTAAAAATGGATTTTGCCGGACACGAAATTTATACAATCAGGGATAAAGGCTGGCAAGGCAAAACCAACGGTGAACTGCTCCGCCTTATGCTTAGTGATAATTTTGACGCCCTTCTGACATTTGATAAAAACCTTCAGTACCAACAAAACTTTAATAAATATTCAATTAGTGTATTGGTTATCAATGCCGAAGATAATAGTTATATCACATTAAAAGAGGTAGTTCCGGCAATAAAACAAGCAATTGCGGGCGGCTTGAAACCGGGCCCTATGGAAGTGAAGAAATAAAGGTTATATCCTCGCTCGGGCGCGTTTGCAACGCGTTCGGTTCTTTCTGGCGTTTTTAACGCCTCGTCTGGCAAGAGGCTCAGTAGCGTAGGGCTTCAGCCCTACGCTAACAGGCAGGCTTAGGTTGGTGCCTATTTATTACCAGTCCCCGTTTGGGCGCATTTGCAACGCCCCTGACAACTGCCCCCCCCGTTCCCTCAAGTGTTAAGCGCAGCGGCACTTGGGAGGCTTGATAATGAGTCTCCAGACTTTCCCCCTAAGAAAACCGACAGGCTTTCTGCACCCACACAAATGCCCACTAATGTAAGCAAAGCAGTAAAACAATTTGAAAGATGAGTAAAAAAATATCAAAAAAAGAATTTGAAAACGCAGAAGCAAAATTGGATGAAATCCTGGCTTTGGCCGACAAAAAAGGTGGGTTTGAATTTTTGTCAGGCAAAGAAAAGGGCCTCCTCGAAAAATATACGGCTATTGTAAAAGTGTATGAGGATGAGCATTATAATATCCCTATGCCACAAACCATTGAAGGCCTGATTGAGCTAAAAATGTACGAAAACAAAATGAAGCAAAAAGACCTTGCCAAACTGATGGACGTTACTGAAACCAAACTATCTGAAATCCTGCATAGCAAAAGGAAACCGGGCATTGTGTTTTTAAAGGCAATGCACCAAAAGTTAGGTATTGATGGCAATGTGCTTTTAAAGGCAATTAGATAAAGTACGCACAACTGCCCTCTTACGTTAGCATCTTTATAATATAGCCCTCCCAACCCTTAATCTACAATTTCTAATCCCTAATTCCTAATTCCTAATTCTTTCCCCCTACCTTTGCCCCCAAAATAAAAATAATTTCCTGTGGCATTAAAATGCGGTATCGTGGGCCTGCCAAATGTAGGCAAATCAACTTTGTTCAATTCATTGTCAAGCGCTAAGGCGCAGGCGGCCAATTTTCCTTTTTGCACCATCGAGCCTAATCTTGGCACTATCACCGTGCCTGACCCGCGTTTGACGGTTTTGGCCGACATCGTTCACCCGCAAAATGTGCAGCCCAATACCATTGAAATTGTGGACATTGCCGGCCTGGTAAAAGGCGCCAGCAAAGGCGAAGGGCTGGGTAACCAGTTCCTTGCCAATATCCGCGATACCAGCGCCATCATCCATGTTGTGCGCTGTTTCGACAATCCGAATGTAATCCATGTGGACGGCTCTGTAAACCCGGTGCGCGATAAGGAAATCATTGATTTTGAACTAATCCTCAAAGACCTTGAAAGTGTGGACAAGCGTATCCAAAAGGTGGAGAAACAGGCGAAGGTGGACAAAAAATTCACTAAAATATATGAAATGCTTATCCGCCTGAAAGCACACATGGAAGAAGGCAAACCGGCGCGGGGCTTTGATTTCAATGAAGACGAGCAGGAAGAAATTGATGAGTTGCAGCTATTGAGCATCAAACCCGTCCTCTATATCGCGAATGTGGAAGAGGAACACGTACTTACAGGCAACGAACATACCAAAAACCTCACGGAGGCCATTAAAAACGAAAACGCTGAAATGCTAATCGTGAGCGCGAAAATAGAATCTGAAATAGCGGAAATTACTGATATTGAAGAGCGTGCCGGCTACCTTGCCATGTACGGGCTTACCGAGCCGGGGGTAAACAGGCTCATCCGCTCGGCATATAAACTATTGAACCTCATTACTTATTTTACTGCCGGGGTGAAAGAAGTCCGCGCCTGGACCATTGAAAAAGGCTGGAAAGCGCCAAAAGCCGCTTCCGTAATCCATACCGATTTTGAAAAAGGCTTTATCCGTGCCGAAGTTATTAAATATGAGGATTATATCAAATACCTGTCCGAAGCAGCCTGCCGCGATGCCGGAAAACTAAACGTGGAAGGCAAGGACTATGTAGTGCAGGATGGCGATATTATGCACTTCAGGTTTAATGTGTAGCCCCTAAATTCCCTAAAGGGCACTTATTTAATAGTATTCCCCACCGGCTTATCAATTACCTTCTCGGTTTTCTTTATTGCCAGTAGCGTATGGTACAGGCTGTTGTTAAATTCATGCCCCACTATCACCGCCATTGAGTTGAGGTATAGCCATATCATGGTTACAATCAATGCTCCGAGGCCGCCATATAGTTTATTATAGCTGCTCCAGTGGTTTACATAGAAGGTATAACCCCAGGAGGTTAACAAGATGAGGATGCAGGTAAGTATGGCGCCGGGAAACAGGTACCGCCATTTTTTAATCCGTGTGTCGCCAAACCTGAAAAGCACGGTAAATGACGTAAAAAGCAATAATAAAGTAATTATCCACCTCATCACCTGCATAAAAAAAGCAGCCGCTTTAGCCGCTTTCAAAAAATGAAGAAGGACAAATTGAATTATTTTCTCGCCGAATACTATTAATATAACCCCTGTAACCAACATACTGCCAAGCGATAGGGTGAGTAATATCGCTATAAACCTCCGTTTAAGAAAAGGGCGCCTGTCGTATTTATTAAAACTTTGCATCAGGGTAAATACCCCTGTTGATGTAAACCACAGTGAAGCCAGCAAGCCAAAAGAAAGCAGACCGTTGCGCGGTTTATTAAAAATATCATTCAGGTTGGCATTCACTTCTTTAAAGGCCGCATTCGGCATAAAGTTTTGCAGCAGGCCCAGCGTCTGTGTTCTTAGCATGGGTACCGGTATATGCGGCAGCAGCGTAAACATGAATATAAGCGCCGGAAATAGAGCCAGGAACAGGTTAAAAGCTATGGATGAGCCGCGCAGGGGTATCGAGTCGGTTTTCGCGTTTTTTATAAATGTTCCTGCTACTTTATTCAGCGGCAGGCCGCCATGTATGGGGATACTCACGGCTTTATACCAATCGGCTATACTTGCATACAAGCCCTTTCGCTTATATAAATTATCATGCAGCTTACTCATTTTGAATTGAATATAGTATTCAGCCTGTCCATAATGCTATCAGGCGCCCTGCATGGTTTGCCTTTATTGTTGTCGAAAAAAACAAGGGTAGTCTTGCCGGTATTTATAACCTCTTTCTGCTCATTTGTTATTTCGTAGTTGAATGTAATCCTCACGTTTGGCAGTTCCGGCAGGGTGGTTTTCAGGGTCAGCACTTCATCATAGTAGGCTGGTTTTATGAATTTAATGTTTAAATCAATCACCGGCAGCATGATGCCGCTGTCTTCCATGCTTTTGTAGCTCACGCCCAGGCTGCGGATAAGCTCTACCCTGCCTATTTCATAGTATTGGGCATAGTTACCATAGTACAGATATCCCATTTTATCTGTTTCGCCGTACCGGACGCGGATTTGGATTTCGTGGCTATACATTAATGGTGGGTATTTGTTTTTTGGAAATAGTTTAAAATTATGTTCCGCTCTTCCATTTAATCCCTTTACAATTATCCCCTGAGCTATGCATTATCTTTCGAGGCTTGGCCAATAAGGCATATCCAGCAATCATCAATTAACAATCAATCCGTTCTTTTCACTGAGAAAGCCCCACTGCTAACGGTTATTCCTGTACTCGCGCCGGAAGCAGGGGTAAAAGAACCTGTAAAAGTGCCGGTAATATTTGTACCAATTGCCCCAAATGCGGTAACCGATAAAGAGCCGCTGCTGGATGCATAAGTCCTTGCTGCCGTTGGGCTTGAAATTGGGGTAATAGTAAGGGCTATATCTACGGGTGCAGAGGCGGTTGTGCTGGTAAAAACTGCGTTGCTGAGGGTTGTTTTGCCCGGGAAAGTAATAACAATATTCACATTTAATGTATCGGAGGCTAAACCAATTACCGTAAGTACAGTGGTATTGGTTGAGCTGAAAGTAGTATCTATAGTTTTTAGGACTACTATGGTCATTGCCTGGCTTTTGAATATATCGCCGTTCACAGTCAGGCTATTACCACTCGATGGCAGTGAACTTGTTATAGCATTTACAGCTTTGCTGCACGAATTAAGCATGAACGCTGAAATAACTAAAAAATAAAAGAATTTGGTCATTGTGTTTTTGTTTTATAAGGTTTAAAATTTCAACAAAGATAAAAAAAGATTTAGAACCTTAAAATATCCCCCCGTTCATTTTTCACCCAATTCATTGGCAGCTTTTTTCCATTCTATTTTAGGTTGAAATCATTCTATTTTAAAAATTAATTTACTAACATTCAACAAATTAGCAATACCCCCCCCCCTAAAATAATTGCACAAATAGCCAATTTTAGAAGGGGTATGTAAATGGTAAATAGTTAACAGGTAACGTGTTAATTATTTTTCCCCGCTATTTTCCGCTATAAATAGCGGGAAAGGCAAGTGAAAAATGAAAAACTAAAAATGAAAAATAACCCAAACTCCTTTGTCAACTTTTGAGAATACCACGCCAAACTAAGACTTTCGCACAAAATGTGAATAAATTCATAAGCCTGTTTTAATTTTAGGTGGTTTTAATTTGTAAATTTCCGAAATAGAAATGACAGGGAAAAAAGCAAGAATTATTGAGGGTAAACTATTTGTCATACAATCAATTAAAACATACGCTATTTTTCATAAAACGGGGGCTGGTTGCCTTTAGGTTTCTGTCTTTATATTTAGATAATATTACCATAACCGTATAATAACCAATGGCAGTAAAAAAGAAAATTATTCCTGAAAGCGCACGCAAAATCTTCGTTTTAGATACGTCTGTTATCCTCTACGACCATAATTCGGTAAACCAGTTCAAAGAACATGATATAGCCATACCTATCACTGTGCTGGAGGAGGTGGACCAGTTTAAAAAAGGAAATGAATCCATTAATTTTTCAGCGCGGGAGTTCATCCGCAATATCGATGAATTGTCGGGCGAACATACCCTGACTGACTGGATACCTTTTAACGGGCCTACGCGCGGCAAATTCAAAGTGGTGATGAATACCCGCAGCCTGGTGGACGCCGAGGAGGTATTTGGCGAAAAGAAAGCTGACCACCGTATCCTCAACGCAGCCATGAGCGTAAAAGAAGAGTACCCTAACCGGAAGGTAATCATGGTTACCAAAGACGTAAACCTTCGCCTGAAAGCCAAGTCCCTCGGCCTGATAGCGGAAGATTATGAGACCGGCAAAATAAAAAACCTTGACAGCCTGTATACCGGTATGAGTACGGTAGAGAACGTTGCCCCTGAATTTATTGCCGAACTATACAAAAGCGGCTATGCCGATAAGGCAAAGGTTTTTAAAAAAGAGAAACTGCCGGCTAACCATTACTTCATCCTGAAAAATGACCGCAGCTCGGCATTGGCCTATTATAATCCCAACGAAGACAGGATGGAAAAGGTGGACAAGCCAATAGCTTACGGCATTAAACCACGCAATGCCGAACAGGCTTTTGCACTGAATGCATTACTTAACCCAAGTATTCAATTAGTAACCATACAAGGGGTGGCGGGTACAGGCAAAACACTATTGGCGCTTGCCGCTGCGGTGGAGCAAAAGCGCAACTACAGGCAGATATACCTTGCGCGGCCCATAGTGCCGTTGAGCAACAAAGACATTGGCTACCTGCCCGGCGATATAAAATCAAAAATTAACCCCTTTATGGAACCCCTGTATGATAACCTTAAATTCATTCAGAGCCAGTTTAATGAATCGGCAAAAGAATACCTGAAAATAACAGAACTACTTGATAATGAAAAACTGGTAATAACCCCATTGGCCTACATCCGTGGCCGCAGCCTTTCCAATATCTTTTTCATCGTGGACGAGGCGCAAAACCTCACGCCGCATGAAGTAAAAACCATCATAACAAGGGCAGGGGAGGGGACTAAAATTGTATTCACCGGGGATATTTACCAGATTGACACCCCCTACCTTGACGCGCATAGCAATGGCCTTAGTTACCTGATTGACCGCATCAAGGACAATAAACTATATGCCCATATCACCCTTGAAAAGGGCGAACGGAGCGAACTGGCAAACCTGGCGAATTTGCTGCTTTAGGCTGAAATTACCCCTTATAGAAGAGGTTTTCAGGCCTGAGAGCGGAGATTTTTAATTGGTTGTAATTAGGGTTTTTGTAGTGCTTTGCAGGCCCTTGCCATTATGGTAAACTGTAAGGGTAATATAATAACCCCCATTTTGTTGCGGCCCTGCAGATGTATATTTGTGGGTAGGGTTTGGCAGGGTAGAAGTAGCCCCGTCTCCAAAATCCCAGAAGCAGGAAGTTGTAAAAGTGCTGCTTGCATCACTAACCTGAAATGTAGAATCCAAAGGGAAATAATGACTATTCGGAATAACACTTATAGACGCTAATGGATAAGAATAAGCCGTATCTACCGTGATAGTTTGCGTGGCAACGTTGCTTTTGGTTTTATCGCTGCTATAGGCGGTCAGTGTTACAGTATAGGTTCCTGGGGTAGCATATCCATAGTTTGCGTCAGTAGATGTAGCAGTACCGGAATTATCCCCGAAATTCCAGCTGTAGCTTGCAGCATTTGTACTGGAATTAATAAATGTGTCAGTATTATTAGGCCCTATTGTTAAGTGTTTCACTGTAAAAGACGCCGTTGGCGTAGCTTCTGTGGTTGTGGTACTACTTTTTTTGCAAGCCGTAACGGCTAAAGCGATAATTAAAATGGCTAATAGGTTCTTTTTCATTATTCTTTGTTTTAAGCCGCTAAATTATATATAAATCCAACAATTAACAATTTTATCTTTTTTTCTTTGCGCCTTTATGGCAAAGATTTTTTTGCGCTTTAGCGCCTATACGTTAATCAGTTTTAAATTTTTCTTTTTCTCAGTGAATCAATCGCATATTTCTTCGCGCCTTCTGAGCAAACCTTCTTTGCGCCTTTGCGTCTTTGCGAGAAACTTTCCCTTTGCGCCTTTGTCAGGGCTTATTCGTTAATATGAAGTTAAATACTGTTAATAATGTTGCAACATCGTTTTATCTTTTTAAATTTGCATTATGTTTAAATGGATGATAACCGCCATTGCTTTGGTTTCCTTTACGGTAAGCCCGGATATGCCGCAGGCTAAGGTTATAAAGTTCAATCAATTCCAGTCCCTTGAAAAAGGTGCCAATACGGCGGGAAATGATACTACATACATATTCAACTTCTTTGCTACCTGGTGCAAGCCTTGTGTGCATGAGCTTCCCGGTTTTGAAAAGCTATCCGCCGAATATAAAGGGCAGAAAGTGAAATTTACCTTCATCAGCCTTGATTTTGCCAAAGATTTTCAGGATAAACTGATACCTTTTATTAAGGACAAAAACATAAAATCGCAGGTATATCTGCTGGACGAGCCCGACTATAATAGCTGGCTCGATAAAGTGGATAAATCCTGGGGTGGCAGCATTCCTGCTTCCATCGTGATAAATACGAAACGCCATTACTATAAATTTTACGAAACCGAAATGAGCCACGATGAATTGCAAACAATAATCGCCCCCCTAATAACCCAATAACTAAGTAACTTAATAAACTTAAATAAATATGAAGAAATTAATTAAACCCATTGTCTCAGTTGTATTGCTGCCATTGTTTGTAGCATTGTTTATGATGAGCGCCAAGGCGCCCGCCGATAACACCGGTTATAAAATCGGCGACAAAGCAGCCGATTTTAAATTGAAAAACGTTGACGGCAAAATGGTATCGCTCAATGAATTTGGAAGTGCCAAAGGCTTTATTATTGTGTTTACCTGCAACCATTGCCCGTTTGCAAAAGCGTATGAAAGCCGCATCATGGGCCTGAATGCAGAATTTGCTTCCAAAGGCTACCCGGTTATCGCCATTAACCCTAACGACCCTACCCAGGTGGACGAAGATTCGTACAACAACATGAAGAGCGTAGCTAAAACCAAGGGCTATAAATTCCCATACCTTGTGGACGAAACCCAGGAAGTAGCAAAGGAATATGGCGCTGCCCATACCCCCCATGTATTTGTGCTTCAAAAATCTAACAGCGGCCTTGTAGTAAAATACATTGGCGCCATTGACGACAACAGCGCTGACGAAACCAAGGTTACCAAGCACTATGTAGCCGATGCCGTAACTGAACTGCTTGCAGGCAAGGAAGTATCAGTAGCTACCACCAAAGCCGTAGGCTGCGGCATTAAGTGGAGCGCGAAATAAGGTAATCCATAAGCATTTAAAATAATTTAAAGGGG
>Ga0206800_1010_pt1 | contig 51505 bp, 52 predicted proteins | sample Alteio_BWOrgCont_64_FD_152898 | JGI IMG/M metagenome (GOLD analysis project Ga0206800, IMG submission 152898) | Enriched cells from forest soil in Barre Woods Harvard Forest LTER site, Petersham, Massachusetts, United States -... | ecosystem: Environmental > Terrestrial > Soil > Temperate forest >... | reverse complement strand
CTAGACTTGACCTCATTGTCCTTATTCTAAATAATAGGTTGGGAAACCGAGCCATATGTACCAAAAATCAAACAGTATTAGCAAAAAAGTTGAACGTTCCAATGAAAACCGTTTACATTAAAACCCATGGTTGCCAAATGAATGTGTACGATTCAACCCGAATGTTGGATCTGTTAAAAGCAACCCATAATATGACTCCCGTTGATTCGCCTGAAGAAGCGGATCTGATTTTATTAAATACCTGCTCCATTCGAGAAAAACCCCAGGAAAAAGTCTTTTCTGAATTGGGTGTTTATCGCTCCTTTAAGGAACTACGTCCCGAAGTCGTCATTGGTGTTGGCGGATGCGTTGCCAGCCAAGAAGGTGCTGCTATTTTGAAACGAGCACCTTATGTAGACTTGATTTTTGGACCACAAACCCTGCATCGCTTACCAAACATGCTGGCAGAGGTCACTAAAACTCGCAGCCCTCAAGTGGATATATCGTTTCCCTTAATCGAGAAATTTGATACTTTACCCCTGCCTACCGCCGATGGCCCTACGGCTTACGTTTCTATCATGGAAGGATGCAGTAAATATTGCAGTTATTGCGTTGTCCCTTATACGCGAGGCGAAGAAATCAACCGCGCTTTTGACGATGTTCTCCATGAAGTCGTTGTTCTTGCCGAACAAGGTGTTCGAGAAGTCACCCTTTTAGGACAAAATGTCAATGCCTATCGCGGGAAAACGCATCAGGGAGAAATCGCCGATTTAGCGCTGTTAATCACCTATATTGCTGAAATCGAATCCATCGCACGCATTCGCTTTATGACTTCCCATCCGGTAGAATTTTCCGATCGCCTGATCCAAACCTATCGTGATGTGCCAAAGCTCGCAAATCATCTTCATTTGCCAGTACAAAGTGGTTCTGATCGTATTTTAGGATTCATGAAGAGAGGCCATACCGCCGAACAATATCGGGAAAAAATACAAAAATTACGACAGATAAGACCCGATATTAGCATCACATCCGATTTTATTGTTGGCTTCCCCGGTGAAACAGAAGAAGATTTTCTCGCCACATTAAAATTGGTTGATGAAATACAATTTGATCAATCCTACAGTTTTATTTACAGCCAGAGACCTGGGACGCCTGCAGCAAACATACCCGATACCCTCTCGGCAGAAGTCAAAAAAGAACGGTTACAACGATTACAGAATCGGTTAACCCAATTGGGCAGCGATATCAATAACCAAATGATCGGATCTCTCCAGACTGTCTTAGTCACCGGCCCTTCGAAAAAGGATCCCAATATACTGTGTGGACGTACAGATAATAATCGGGTGGTGAATTTTTCAGGCAGTGCTCCCGTCGGCGAACTCGTCACAGTCCAGATTACTGGGGGGGTCATGAACACCCTCCGCGGAAAATGGGTAGCTTAACCTTAAAATCCGAGTTATGCTTATCTTACATAGAAGAGTAATACCGTAAGGACGGTTAAGTTATTTAGTTTGAGTGATTCTACACATTCTCTTGATCTGACATTAACTCCGGTTGATAACCGTCGTTTAGCAAACCTTTGTGGTCGATTTGACGAGCATTTAAAGCAAATTGAACGCCGGCTAGCGGTTGAAATTATTAACCGTGGGAATAGTTTTCAACTGGTTGGAACCGAGAAGGCCATCCAATTAGCCAGCCGTCTGCTGAAACACCTTTATCAAGAAACTGGCCAGGGGGTGGAACTCACTCCGAGTCAAATCCATTTATCGTTACAACAATATGGCCTAATTCATGATTCCGGTGAAAATGAACTCTCAGATGACAAACTTTCACTAAAAATCCGAGGACAAATTAAACCCCGGACTCCCAATCAAAAACGGTATATCCAAAATATTTTGAACCATGATGTTAACTTTGGGATTGGACCTGCAGGAACTGGAAAAACTTTTTTAGCGGTTGCAACCGCCGTCGCAGCTTTAGAACAAGAAAAGATCCGCCGGATCTTGTTAGTACGCCCCGCCGTTGAAGCCGGTGAACGTTTAGGTTTTTTACCTGGGGATATTGCCCAAAAAATTGATCCCTATCTACGCCCTCTATACGATGCTTTATATGAAATGTTGGGATTCGAACGGGTCTCAAAACTGCTGGAACGCCAAGTGATCGAGATTGCGTCACTCGCCTATATGCGCGGCAGAACATTAAATGATGCGTTTATCATTCTCGATGAGGCGCAAAATACCACCGTCGAACAAATGAAAATGTTTTTAACCCGTTTGGGTTTCAGTTCTACCGCAGTAATTACCGGCGATGTGACACAAATCGATTTGCCCAAAGGAAAAGAATCAGGCTTGAAACAAGTCATCAAGATGCTGCAGGAAATACCTCGTATTAGTTTTACTTTTTTTCACTCAAGCGATGTTGTACGACATCCTGTTGTACAAGAAATCATTGAGGCATACGAAAGATTCGAAAAGAAAAGGCATCAGCCTGGGGATTTTGATGAGCATTGATCTCGAATTACAAATTGCAACTAAAATTAAAACGTTGCCTCACCCCGCCCAATTTCGCGAATGGATCAGCATCACGCTGTGGAATCGTCTTGACACCGCAGAACTTACGATTCGGATCGTCGATGAAGAAGAAGGCACACTGCTCAACCAACAGTATCGCAATAAATCCGGACCAACCAATGTTTTATCGTTCCCGTATGACCCTCAGCCTGGGATTGCCAGCCGATTATTGGGCGACATTGTGATTTGTGCGCCCGTAGTCGAAAGAGAAGCTCTTGATCAAAATAAACCCTTTATTGAACACTGGGCTCATATGGTGATCCATGGAACCTTACATCTGCTTGGTTACAATCACGAAGTCACCGAAGAAGCCATTGAAATGGAGGCACTAGAAACTGAACTTTTATTACAGTTGGGATTCCCCCCCCCGTATGGAGAAAAAATTGAATCATGAACGATGAATTACAGACCTCACAATCTTCCACTCGTACCTGGCTGGAAAAAATTGGCCAAGCCTTATCCGGTGAGCCGAGAGATCGTACTGAATTAATTGAAATGATCCGAGATGCCGCTGATCGCCGATTATTAGATGGTAACTCTCTTGGGATGATCGAGGGGATCCTGCAAGTACCTGAACTGAGGGTCAGAGATATCATGCTGCCTCGTTCTCACATGGTCGTCATCGAACAAGACATGACTCTGGAACAAATTTTACCCATAGTGATCACAACGGTCCATTCTCGTTTCCCCGTCATTGGTGAAAACAAAGACGAAGTATTAGGCATTCTTTTAGCAAAAGATTTACTGGCCTACACATGTGGACATCATGAACAACCCTTTAATATTCGAGAAGTATTACGCCCTGCGGTCTTTGTACCCGAAAGTAAGCGATTAGACGTTTTACTCCAAGAGTTTCGTCATAACCGAAATCATATGGCTGTGGTCGTAGACGAGTACGGCGGCGTGACGGGTCTTGTCACGATTGAAGATGTACTCGAACAAATTGTGGGTGACATCGAAGATGAATACGACACCGATGACGATCAACTGATTAAGCAATATAACGACAACGTCTATGCTGTCAAAGCACTGACACCGTTAGAAGAATTCAATGACCATTTTGGTTCAACCCTGGATGCAAAAGACGTCGACACCATTGGAGGCTTAGTCACTCGAGAATTCGGGCGCTTACCCAAACGTGGTGAATCTGTCGAAATCAATGGTTATCGCTTTAAGGTTTTACGAGGAGACCGAAGAAGGCTTCATCTGTTACAAGTAATGTCATTAAAATGAGCATTTTCTTGAAGTAACGCAACGGTCATAAACGCATTTGATCCCTTCAACGAATTAAACCGGACTGGCGGAGGAATCCCTTCTCTCATCGCCGTCTTCAGACGAACGAGGAGTTGATAGTAACCCTAACTCGGTTGAATCTAACACTGCCTCAGGCACAGGAGAACTTGTTCTTAATTGGTAATAATAAACCATTTGGCCATATAGCGCCTCGCCACCACTGGTCACCACATTATACGTCGCTTTCCCTGCCCACATCCCAAAAGCCATACTCGTTGTCATTTTTGCAACTCTCGCTTCTGGAGTATCTTGCTCTGTGGGGGTTAAGATACTCATCATCGCGCAGGTTCCACCAACCAACATGGCAGTACATTTACCCGCTTCATGCACGGCTTCTGACAACTTTTTTTTGCTCAAAAAACTGCCGACAATGGGTAACTCAGCCAATACATTTTTAACCAGCCAATGATCACGCCAGCTTCTCGGATTTTCCGTTCTTCTCCCTAACATCGTTCAATCACCCTCTGTGATTCTTTCATTAACCTTTACCTTTTGTTCGAGTATTATTAGGTTTGGCATGGAGCTCAATAAAATCGATGATTTTACTGGCCACATCAATCCCTGTCGTTGATTCTATCCCCTTCAACCCTGGAGAAGAATTGACCTCGAGTACGACAGGACCGTGATTAGATCGCAAGATATCGACCCCAGCAACGTTTAAGCCCATAATATGCGCGGCTCGAACTGCAGTAGAACGTTCCTCTGGTGTGATTTTAACCGAACTGCTGGTACCACCGCGATGTAAATTCGATCGAAATTCGCCGGGCTTTGCCTGACGTTTCATGCTTGCGACAACTTTCCCCCCCACCACAAAACATCGAATATCACTGCAATCGGCTTCTTTAATATATTCTTGTACCAAAATATTGACTTTGATCCCCGTAAAAGCATCGATAACGCTTTCTGCGGCCTTTGGCGTCTCCGCCAACACAACTCCCATGCCTTGCGTTCCTTCCAACAATTTGATCACCAATGGGCTGCCGCCCACGATCCGGATCAAGTCCTGGGTATCATCCGGCGAATGCGCAAAGCCCGTAATCGGCAACCCAATACCCTTGCGAGCCAGCAATTGTAATGATCTTAATTTATCCCGAGAACGAGAAATCGCAACCGATTCGTTGACGGGGAAAATTCCCATCATTTCACACTGCCGCAAAACGGCGGTGCCATAAAATGTGATCGAGGCACCAATACGCGGGATCACGGCGTCGAAATCTGCCAGCCGCCGCCCCTTGTAGTGAATAGAAGGCTTATGTGAAGCAATATTCATATAGCATCGAAGCGTATCAATCACTTCCACTTGATGTCCGCGAACCCGGGCCGCCTCTACCAAACGTTGTGTTGAATAGAGTCGGGCCCGACGGGATAAAATCGCAATTTTCATCAGTCTCGACTCCCAAAATAATCGCCAATCACAAAAGACGCAATTGGTAACAATCCAGTCTTACAGATTTCCAATAAAGTTTCCCCGCAAGATTGCTGGTATAACCAAACACCAATACTGATAATAGCAAATGCAAAAATGCCCCTCAGTACCCATCGTGCAAACTGTAATTTATCTTTGGGAGAAATATCTCTTGCCCTGGGAATAAACCCTTCGGCCTCATCCCCCAAATACTGCACCTCACTTTGTTTATTGGAGCTCATACTCCACCATCCTCATGCATTACTCTTCTGAATAGTCTCTGCTAAAGCCAGGAACCAATAACTCCTGTTGTTCCCCATCCACATTAACTATGTAAATCTTACCACCCTTCTTAAGGGTAGACGCCAACACATCAATAACATCCACGGCGAGCTTAATCGCCGTTGTGCGATTGGGCAAATCTCCCAGCGCTTGAATGCGTTGAACCTTATGCAGCGTTTTTTCGCTGACATTCATTTGAACCAAATGTTTTGACATATCTCGATCCCCCCAGCCCCTACACCAGACAGAAAACCGTCATCATATAATAATGATTTTATAATGACAATATCATTATTAATACTCAGCAGTATTCCGGGCATAAACTTAAATCTCAAGCCAATACTTATCTAAATATCGAGAGATCGAACCTTGTCATTTACATTCCGCGAATCCTAACGCTCGGGCCGATCAGGAGATCCCTGAAGATTACTACCTTCTTCTCTTTCAACTTTTACTTTTTTACGAGCAGATAACTCTAGCGTACTTGGGTTATCGCCTCTAGGTTCCGCCCTACTCACCAACTGAGTCTGGAATAATTAAGCTTTGGTCTGTCCAGAACTCTTGCCAAGTCTCGGAAATAAGGTTTCGTTCTTCTTAGCAATGGCATCTACCTCAGCAGGGCTCGCTTCTCTAATTTCTTTTAACAATTTTTGTAATCGTTGAGCCGAGGTCTTTTTAATGCCAACCAAGTGTAAGGGGCTCGTTGCCTTCTTTTTATCTTTGGCAACATCTGCAGTGGGACTTTCTTTGATTTCCTGTTCGACTTGCTTAATTAAGGCTTGTTTTCTTTGCAAGCATTCTTCAATTTTTTTCAGGCTCACAGTGGCTTCTTTTCGAATACGGCCCCAATCTACGTTAGCCGGAGAAGCAGCCTCCAGCTCTTTGAGCTCTTTCTCCATCCGTTTTACTTCCTGTTCAAAATATTTTTTATCTCCCTTATTATCACTGTTCTTTACGAACGAAATACTGTGCTGTTGCGCCCGAACCAACCTGATGGTTTCGGCCTTTTCAATCAATGCCTTTTCAAATTCTTCCCTCATTTTTCGCAGCTCTTCTTTAACAGAAGTTAACTTTCCTAACTTCTCCGTTTCTCCCGGCTCTAAGCCATAAGCATCAATTTCTGCCTTAATCGCTTTCAACTGCTTTAAAAAATCTGCATGATACCGTTTGTCCACAGAACTTTTGGCTTTTTTCAGCCCCTCTGTGCTGCCTTTAATTTGATGGAGAACGGCTCTTTGGGCAATCCATTTTTCAGTAAAGAAAAAGGCGGTTTTTTTACTCAGCTCTGCAAACTCTTTTTCCTTTTCTTCAATTTTTTTGCTTTTTGGATCGATGACTTTTAAAGCGCTTAACAATGCCTCTCGTTTTTTGATGGCGCTTTCAAGCAGCTTTTTATCTGCCTTGCCAGGCAAGGCTTTTCGCATTTTCTTAAGGTTTTTCCTTTCTTTTTCTACTTCCCCCATTAAAACTTCTTTTGCCGAAATTTCTCTTTCCATTTTAACCCATAGACTTGTAACATCATGGTTAAACTTTCTTAACTCCGATTCGTTAATGATCTTACTCTTTTTAATCTCTGCCATTCTATCCCTTAATCTTGCGCGTTCTGGCTCATAAGCTTTTTTATCCTTTTCGTTTAAATTTCCCTTTTCTTTTCGATAATACTCATAATTAGCCAAAACCAATATTTTCAAATTTTCACCCGTCACATCTTGAGATATCGACATCCGTTTTTCAATTTGATTGGCTCTTCTTTCAATGTCTGTTGCCTGTACCTGTAAAAAAGAACTTCGAGATCCCTCAAACCAAAGCTCACTTACACTCGGAAAGTGCTTAATAACAATGGCCTCCAGTCGTTCTGAAACCTTTGGCGCATTACCCGCCTTTCGAGCCTGTAAATATTCCGTTAGTTGTTGTGCTTCTGCTATCAATACGCTCTTTTTAGCAGTGTCTGGCTCTTTATCAATTTTGCTGACAATCCTATCCAGTAACCTATCAATAAATTGATCATTGACATCGATGGTGACACTTTGCATGTTATTGCGCACAATCGTAACCCTCGACACTGAATCCCGATCAAGATCGGTATCAGCGGCTTCTGCTGCACTCTCATCGGGCGATTTGACGGATTCTAGTATTGTCCAAGATCCCATCGAACTGCGATACAAAGTACTCCCATCCTCATGATTGTGGCATAACCAATCGGCCACTGTTGCATCATAGTAAACTGTAAAGACAAGCGTTTGATTCCCCTCTGCATCGTCAGAGTAATACCAAACTGTCCCCGTGTTTTCATCGATTACTTCTACCAAGTTGCTTTTATCATCCGATGTTCTGTCGGTCATCATGATCGCTTACCCCTTACGTTAATTCAGTGTGACTGCACTTTTTTTTCTTAGCTTCAGTCTCAGTCCTGTGTATTAAGACTTGCCACCTGACAAGAGGTTCCACTGCGAAGTATGTGTATCTTCAAAGGTTTCTTCGTGGCCATTTTTCCTGCTAGGCTTAATGCACTTCTCAGGTAACTGGCCTAATTGAATGACGCTTTCTTACAAAAAAGGTTTAAGGCTCATCTTGTCATGATGCTTAAAGAAGGGATACGATGAAGTCACGGTTATTGAAACGAGAAATAATACCTGTGTTTGTTACCCTTCGAACTCTTAACACTGTTGCAATCCTAGCGGGTGCAGCCCTTCCATTGGCTTTCGCCCCGTGTAACTGGTGGTGGTTAGCCATTTTATCCCCAGCTGCATTGTTATGGGTCTGGCAAGACGCAATTATTTTTCCAGGCCAAGCTTTTTCATTGGGATTGCTTTATGGACTCGGCATGTTTGGCGTCGGGGTCTCTTGGGTATTCGTCAGTATTTATTGGTATGGAAAAACCAACATTCCAATCTCTGCGGGTATTACTTTACTGTTGGTACTCCTACTCGCCTCTTTCATTGCCACACAAGGATACCTCTTAAAACGCTTTTTCAGAGGCTCCTCCACCACTTTTTGGCTCTTAGGATTCCCCAGTTCTTGGGTCCTATTCGAATGGATCCGAGGATGGCTTTTCACGGGTTTTCCCTGGTTATATTTGGGCTATACCCAAATCGATTCTCCACTCAGTGGGTATGCCCCGATTTTCAGCGTGTATGGTGTTTCTACTGCAGTCGCATTAACCAGCGGAGCTTTAATTACCCTACTCAACGGCAGAAGAAATGCAAAAATCATCGCTTGTCTTGTCCTAGCCCTCGTGTGGAGCATGGGTTTTTTATTAAAAACCCAAGAATACACCACCGCCTATCCCCAACCTTTTACCGTCAGTTTAGTGCAAGGCAATATAGAGCCTTTTGATAAATTCACCCAACAAGACCCCATCCGTTCTGTTGAAAGATCCTATGGCACACTGACTCAAGATGCATGGGGATCTGATCTGATTTTATGGCCTGAAAGCGCCATTCCTGAACCCTTACCCCCGTCACAACCTTTTGTAGATGACTTAACAAAAGTCGCCGCTGAACACCACTCAACCCTCATTACCGGAGTTCAATTTGTCAACGAAAATGGAGAATTCCACAATTCTCTCATCGCTCTGGGAGATGGCCGCGGCATTTATCATAAATATCATTTATTACCTTTTGGCGATTATGTCCCTTTTGAACAGTGGTTAAGAGGCCTCATCCATTTCTTTGATTTACCCATGTCTAGTTTTGTGCCGGGACCAGAACAACAAAATCTGATTTCTGCCGGTCCCCTGCTATTAGATCCTTTGATCTGCTACGAGATTGCCTTTCCAGAACAAGTGCGTGAGACTTTGAGAAACGCAAATGCCATCATCACTTTAAGTGAAGACGGTTGGTTTGGCAGCTCATGGGGCCCACATCAACATCTTCAAATCGCTCAAATGCGTGCCCTGGAAACCGGTCGCTATGTGCTGCGTTCTACCACCAGCGGTATTACAGCCATCATCGATCCCAAAGGCAATCTCACCGCTACTGCCCCCCAATTTCAAGCAACGGTATTAAAAGGCACTTTCCAAAGCATGAATGGCGAAACCCCTTGGGTTAAAATAGGGTTATTACCCCTATTAATCTCGTTACTGTTGGCGTTTGTTTTACCCGGGTCCTTTAAAAAATCCTATCGGCGCCCCTAGAAATCCCTGGCTCAAAGTAAGCATTGTGGGATAAATCCGACTTTGTTATCCTCCAGAATAGTCCCTGTGATCCGAAACAACGAGAGAATGAGATGGAACCCCACTACACCCCTAAAATCATCGAAGAAGAAGTGCAGCACTATTGGCAAGCACACCAAACCTTTAAAGCGACTGAACACTCGAATCAAGAAAAGTTTTATTGTTTAAGTATGTTTCCTTACCCAAGCGGTAGCCTACATGTCGGACACGTCAGAAACTATACCATTGGAGATGTGATCAGCCGTTACCAACGAATGCAAGGCAAAAATGTCTTACAACCCATTGGTTGGGATGCTTTTGGCTTACCCGCTGAAAATGCCGCCCTCAAACACCAAGTCCCCCCGGCAAAGTGGACGTATCAAAATATTCAATTAATGGGCAAACAACTGAAACAACTGGGATTTGGGTACGATTGGGACCGAGAAATAGCAACCTGTCACCCAGATTATTATCGCTGGGAACAGTGGTTCTTTATTAAACTCTACGAAAAAGGCTTGGTTTATCGAAAAAATTCCGTGGTGAATTGGGATCCTGTCGATGGAACTGTCTTAGCCAATGAACAAGTCATCGATGGACGGGGGTGGCGCTCTGGTGCCAAAGTCGAGCGCCGAGAAATTCCACAATGGTTTTTAAAAATTACAGATTACGCCGAAGAACTGTTAGCCGATTTAGAAACGTTAAGCGAGTGGCCACAGCAAGTCAAAACCATGCAAAAGAATTGGATAGGACGAGCCGAAGGCGCTGCCATTCATTTTAAACTGAGTGATGTACAGGCCTCCATCGAAAGGATTGACGTTTTCACCACACGTCCCGACACTTTATTCGGCGTCACCTTTCTCGTCATTTCACCCGAGCACCCTTTGGCCACAGCACTGGCACAACAAAATCCCCCCATAGAAACATTTGTGACAAAATGTCGCCAAGTGAAAGTAGCTGAAGCGGAACTGGCAACCCTTGAAAAATGCGGCGTTTACACGGGACTCACCGCCATTAATCCCATCAATCAAGAAATCATTCCCATCTGGATTGCAAACTACGTTTTAATGGATTATGGCACCGGTGCCGTCATGGCCGTTCCAGGCCACGATCAAAGAGATTATGAATTTGCTCGAAAATATGACTTACCCATTCGCCAAGTGATTGCCCCAATGGATCCCAATAGTGCTGTCGATCTCTCTCAAAAAGCGTACAGTGAAAAAGGGATTTTGATCAATTCTGCCAATTATAATGGTTTGACTTGCGACGTTGCTATGCCTGCCATTATTCAATTTTTGGCTGAGAAACGCTGCGGAGAAAAACAAATACAATGGCGTCTACGCGATTGGGGTGTTTCACGCCAACGATATTGGGGAGCCCCCATTCCCATGATTTACTGCCCATCCTGCGGCACTGTGCCGGTTCCCGAATCCCAATTGCCTGTGTTGCTCCCGGAACAAGTGACTTTCGATGGCGTTGGCTCCCCCTTAAAAAAAATGCCAGAATTTTATCAAACCCCTTGTCCCAAATGCCAACGGCCTGCAGAACGTGAAACCGATACCTTTGATACTTTTATGGAATCTTCCTGGTATTACGCGCGCTTTGCTTGCCCGGATCAAACTGATCGGATGTTTGACGAGCGGGTGGATTACTGGGTTCCGGTTGATCAATATATTGGCGGCATTGAACATGCCATTTTACATCTTTTATATGCCCGTTTTTTCCATAAAACCATGCGAGACTTAGGACTCGTCAAAACAAATGAACCCTTCACGCGACTGTTGAGTCAAGGCATGGTCTTAAAAGACGGTGCGAAAATGTCGAAGTCGTTAGGCAATACTGTTGATCCTGAAAGTCTTATCGAACAATATGGCGCGGATACCGTCCGGTTATTCTTAATGTTCGCCGCTCCCCCAGAACAATCATTAGAATGGTCCGATACCGGTGTTGAAGGCGCTTATCGCTTCTTGAAAAGACTTTGGCAAGCAACCTTGCAATTCACGCAGCAATCAACTGCTGCTGAGAATCCAGCAACCGAAAATACCCCGGAACATAAAAATTTACGCCGCCTTTGTCACGAAACAATTCGTAAAGTAACCGATGATATCGGCCGACGTTATACTTTTAATACCGCCATTGCCGCAATGATGGAATTATTAAATGCAACCCAAACCTTTATGGCCACGCATCAATCCAACGCCGCTTGTGTTAAAGAAGCCCTGGAAACCGTGATCTTAATGCTGTCTCCCATTGTTCCTCATATTACTCAAGTACTTTGGCAAGAACTGGGTCATCCGGATATTCCCATTCTCCATCCCTGGCCAACCATAGACAGTCAAGCTTTACATCGAGAAACCTTAGATATTGTGGTGCAAGTCAATGGAAAAGTCCGAGCAAGGCTCAACGTTCCTGCCAACATTGAAAATAAAGACTTGGAAAATTTAGCATTGGTCCATGAAAATGTTATACGCCATATCGAAAACACTGACATTCAAAAAGTCATCGTCATTCCAAAGAAACTGATTAATATCGTGGTGAAACACAATGATTAAGAACCAAGCATACATTCGACTTCTACCTCTCTTCCTAGTACTACTGCTGGTGACCGGGTGCGGGTTCCACTTGCGAGGCGCATTTCAAATTTCGCCATCGCTACAAGTCTTACAAATACAACCCAACCAACCCTATGATCCCTTTCAGCGTGCTTTAAGACAGATCTTAAAGAGTAATCAAGTGACGCTGGTCGATGATCAAAATTCAAACCCAAAACCGACCCTCTTAAATATCATGAATCACAGTTTTTCAGAACGGGTTGTGGCCTATGGTTCTGATGGTCAAGCAAATCGTGCTACTTTACAGCTCAATGTTCGCTACCAAATCCTCGATCCCACCGGTAAAATTAACTCGCAAGAAAAAACAGTCCAAGTGGAGCGAGAATTAACCATTAATCCCAGCGCAGTTCTTGCAACCGATAATGAACGGACGCGTTTAAAGGCAGATCTCTATTTAGATGCTGCGGCTCAACTGGTCAGGCAATTATCTGTGATACCATGAGGATCCCAATTAAAGATCTCCCTTCGCATCTCAAGAGAGATTTTAAAAATTTCTACTTTGTCTTTGGGGAAGAACCCTTACAACACAGCGAGTCGATTGATCTCATCCGACAAGAAGCCAGAAAACAAGGGTACACCCGTGAAATTTTTGATATCAATGCCCGTTTTAATTGGGATCAAATTTTTGTAGATCTGGACAAATTAAATCTTTTCTCGCCCAAACGCTTAATTGAATGCCGCTTAAATGACGTGAAAATGATCAAGGAAACCACCGAAGGTCTGATTAAACTGAGTTCTTATGCCGTCGATCAAAATACGGTCATCCTACTCTCTGCCCAAAAAATTGACTCCAAACTCCAGCAGTCTCCGTGGTTTAGCGCCATAGAACAAAAGGCTTATACCCTCTTTGCCCGCCCCTTATCGCTCACTGAAACCGCGCGCTGGCTAGAAGCCCGATTAATGGCTGCGGGTTTTCAACCCACTCCAGCTGTCATACAACTATTACTCGAAAAAACCGAGGGCAATTTATTAGCCTCCGCTCAGGCCATTGAAAAATTCAAACTCTGTGAATGCGCACCTTCTTTAACGACACAGGATGTTCTCAACATTGTTGGGATGGACGCTCGTTTTACCGTTTTTGGACTGGTTGATTCTGCACTTTCTGGGGCCGTGAAAAGAACCTCTCAGATCTTTACCAGTCTAAGAAGAGAAGGGGTAGATCCCATTTTAGTCGTGTGGGCCATTGCTCGAGAGGTGAGGATAATCATTAATCTAAGCGCAGAGTTAAAAAAAGGGGTTAGAGAACAAAATATATTCGCAAAATTGGGCGTTTGGAAGCAGCGCGAACCTCTGATCAAGGCCTTTATCGAGCGTGCTCAAAATATTAATCTGCAGCACATTTTAGTCAAACTAAAGGACGTCGATGACATTTTAAAAGGTCGGCGCCCCGGAAAATGCTGGGATCAATTGTTTTCAATCTGTCTTGTTCTCTCGGGAGCATTACATGAGTAGCAAAAAAATTATCGGCCTTCTCGGGGGAACTTTTGATCCCATCCATTTTGGTCATTTGCGCTGTGCTTTAGAACTGTACCAAGCCTTCGAGATGAAGGAAATGAGGCTTATTCCCAGTCATATTCCACCGCATAGACAAACCCCAAAGGCTTCTGCGGATCATCGGCTTCAAATGATGTTACTGGCCACCCAACAAACCCCCTTCTCTGTCGATGAAAGTGAATTCCACCGTGCAGGTCCCTCTTATTCCGTTGAAACAATCCTGGGCTGCCGTCAGCGCTTTCCGCAAGAACCCCTTTGTTTGATCCTTGGGATGGATGCTTTTCTAAAAATACTTTCTTGGCATCAGTGGGAAAAACTGTTAGAATTATCGAATATGATCATTGTCCCAAGAGCTGGATGGAATGCCCCACAGTCAGGTGTACTGGCAGATTTACTGACACATCATACACTGGCACCACACGAAAAAATCAGTGATTATCGAGCTGGAAAGATTGTTCAACAATCGGTAACACCCTTAGGGATATCTGCTTCATTCATTCGCTCGCTCACGGCAGCAGGCCAATCGACACGTTTCTTACTACCCGATCCGGTCCGGCGGTATATCAGAAAATATTCTTTATACTCCCAGGATTCTATCACTGATCCCATTCATCAGGAGGTTGTTCATTAATATGACGTTATTACTGCCCATGGTTGTTAAAGCACTGGAGAGCATCAAAGCAGCCCATATTAGTATCATTGATGTGCGTGAATTAACCACTGTCTCAGATTATATGATTGTTACAACTGGAAATTCGAGTCGTCATGTCAAAGCAATCGCTGAACGAGTCATCACAACCGTTAAAGAAAATAACATTACGCCGCTTGGAGTAGAAGGTGAAAGTGAAGGTGACTGGATTCTAGTCGATCTGGGCGATATTGTGGTGCATATTATGCAAGCTCCGACCAGAGATTTTTATAGTTTAGAAAAACTCTGGACCAAAAAATCAGCTAAATCTAACATCCAATTGATTGCCTAAATCTATGTATTTTCAAATCATTGCGGTTGGAAATAAAATGCCCCAATGGGTTACCACAGCATTTTTAGAATATCACAAACGGTTTCCACGCGAGTATTCCATCACCCTCACAGAAATCCCTCTTAAGAAGGCGACACAACAACTGCTCACCTGGTTTAACCCCAAAAATATGATCGTTGTCCTAGATGAAAAAGGAGAACAATGGAACACTGAAGGATTATCCCAAAAAATCATCAAATGGCAAAATCACACTTCAACGGTCCACTTTATCATCGGCGGACCCGATGGTTTGCCCTCAGAATGCCTCGCAAAAGCCAATATCCGCTGGTCTCTTTCTCAATTGACTCTGCCTCATCCAATGGTGAGAGTCATCTTAATTGAGCAACTTTATCGAGCCATCACCCTGTTAAATAACCACCCTTACCATCGTCCCTAATTAATATTGATGATTCTTAATCGCAAGAAACAGCGAAACCAGAAGAATTAGGTCTTTTTCATTCCATAGAAGATATTAAATATTTTTAGAGATTTTAGATAAAAAAATCCCTAAAATCATTATTGATGGATTTTCAGCGATAAATAAATTCATTGATGTGTCAGATACCAGATGTATTCTTTCACTAAAAAATTGTCTTCTTAAGATCTCGATAAAAGTTCTCATGAGTTCCCAGTGCGAGCAATATTCTTTGTTTAGGATCCCACTCATAGGCTAACAGTATTTCTTGACGGTGAATTTTAAACTTGTATACAAACACTCCACTTAAATCACCTTTTTTCTCATCCCCAAGCTTTGGATTGTTAATAATTTCTCGAATAGCTTCATCGACAAACCATTTTTCCTTAGGATGAAGTTTCTTATAAATCCTTTTAAAAATCGGCATTTGTACAACATGAATCTCAGTCATGACAATCCGATTTCTCCGTCCTTTTTTCCCTCAAAAGTAAAAGGTTCGGCTAGAGAATGATCAAGGCTTTTTGAAATAAGGATATCTTTTATAAATTCCACAGGCACATCAGGATTGTCTAAAGCACATTTTCCTATTTTCGCCCAGAATTCGATTTGATTAGGAATAGAGCGGCATTCTGCCTTAGCCACTTTTTTAGCAGCTGCGTATATATCATCGGATATTCTAATAGGGGTACTCATCTTATGGACTCCATAATTCGTAACAAATTGCTACAAATGTAGTATAGCAAACTTGGAGTATTTTTTAACCAGTTTTATATACAGTTTTTTTGGGGTATGAAGCACACATTGCTTGAAAATTCTCAGCCCTTGGCCCCGAATCCCTAAAACCAAACCAACTTTCGTTTCTCAGCACTCTTCTTTGTTAAATTCTCAGGAACTTTTGCCAATTCACCTGTTCAAATTTAGTGTCTGTTTATTGAGGTGCATTTACATGATCTTTAGCCCCAAATACGATCAAAGTGATACCCCTTTGGAACCCCCTGTAAACGAGCCCTCTCAGAATACCTTCAATGAGCAATTTAGCATTCAATTTCAACAAGAGATGATCAAACGTGTCTATGACTATTTAAAAACCCATCATAAAACCATGCGAGATGTCCCCGCTTTTTATGTTAAAAGTATGCTTGTTTTATTCTGGGCAATCGGCTCGTATTATCTACTGGTATTCACATCGGGCAGCTTATTGTATAAACTGGCCATTGCCTGCTCTCTTTCCTTAGCCATCCCCAGCATACTCTTCAATATTACACACGACGCTAATCATTATGCAGTATCCAATCGTCCATTCATCAATAACATTTGTTCCCTATCCGCCGATTTAATTGGGATCAGTTCCGATATTTGGCGCATTTCTCATAACAGACACCATCGAAACCCAAATGTCATGGGTTTAGATTTTGATCTTGATCAAGGCTATTTTTTCAGGATTTCGCCCCACCAACCCAGATATTGGTTTCATACCTATCAGGTTTTTTACGGATGGGCATTATTCCCATTCATTCTCATTCGTCGAAACTTCATTAAAGATTTTACCACGCTCAGAGAAATCATCTGTCAGGAAAAGAAGACCTTCAGTAAAATCTCTCTTTGCAGGATCTTTGGCGGCAAGGTGATATTTCTCTCACTGGCTTTTGTCTTACCGGCATTTTTTTACCCAATCGCAGATGTGATTATTTTTTATTGTTTCGTCTATGGGATTGCAGGGTTTGTCATATCAACCGTGTTTATTGTGACACACATTAATGATCAAGCAACCTTTTCCCTACCCTCTGGTGCAAATACCGGTGATTTCATCCATCAAATTGAAAGTTCGGTGGATTTTTCAAGAAATAATTTTCTACTCGGATGGTATTTGGGTGGATTAAATTTTCAAACCGAACACCACCTGTTTCCCTACATCTGTCATATTCATTATCCAGCATTATCGAAGATCGTAGAACAAACCTGCCATGATTTTAAGGTAAAATATAAAGCGAATAACACACTCACCGACGCCCTTTGTTCTTACAGCCGCTGGGTTAATTATCTTGGAAAATCACTTCCAGTCACTTGAAAATAGAATGACGTTCCAATGGAAGTCATCTAAATTTTACACTATTTCTCCTGAAACACACTGCTCAATCTGGCTTTTTTGGACTAAGGATTGAGAAATTCTCTTGTTTTTGGCATGATACCTCAATCTTACAAGTATTCATTGGTCCAATGATTTGAAAAATCTATACGCATTAAAAGATCACTTTAAAGAAAGTCAGCTATATATAAATCGCGCCATTATGGCAGCTGTGATCATTGTGATTCTATTCGCCGCTCTGATTGGACGATTAGCCTTCTTGCAAATCTATCAACATGACCTATACAGAACGCTTTCCTTAAACAATCAAGTTAGGATCGTCCCAATTGTCCCAAAACGCGGACTTATCTTCGATCGACAGGGCATTTTAATTGCCGAAAATATCCCAATCTTTAGCTTAGAAATCACCCCAGAACGCACACCCAACATTGAAAATACACTGAGTGAAATTCACGCGATTATGCCTATTACCAACAGCGAACGGCATCAATTTTCTAAACAATTAAAATATAAAAGACGAGATGAAGGGATTCCCATTCGAGTCAGACTCACAGAACAGGAAGTTGCTAAATTCTCTCTGGAAAAACATCGACTCCCCGGAGTCGATATTGCCGCCCACTTGATTCGTTACTATCCTTTGGGAGAATCTTTTGCACACGCACTGGGTTATGTCGGTCCCATCAGCCAAAAAGATTTGTTGGAAATTGATCAAGCAGCCTATCGCGGCACCAATTTTATTGGAAAAGTCGGCGTTGAAAAATCTTATGAAGCGATACTTCATGGCAAAACTGGGTATCAGCACATAGAGACCGATGCTAAAGGCCGAACCATTCGAGTGCTCAACCGAATCCCGCCCAAACCAGGTGCTAACTTACACTTATCTCTAGACAGTCACTTGCAGCTCAGCGCTTTTAAAGCGTTAGAAGGATTAAAAGGCGCTATTGTCGCCATTGAACCCGAAACGGGCGCGGTATTGGCTTTGATCAGTAAACCCTCGTTTGATCCCAATTTATTTGCCGAAGGGATCGATGTTAAAACTTATCGATCTTTACAAAATTCATCTGAAAGGCCGCTCTTTAATCGCGCCATCAAAGGACAGTATCCTCCAGGCTCTACCATTAAACCCCTAGTCGCTTTAAAAGTGCTAGAACTGGGCGCTGTTAATCCTGACTTTAAAATTTTTGATCCGGGTTGGTATCAACTAAACCATACAGGCCGTTTATATCGAGACTGGATATTTTTTTCAAAGCGACATGGTCACGGCTGGGTTGATATGGAAAAAGCGATTGCGCAAAGCTGCGACACCTACTTTTTTACCCTGGCCAATAAACTGGGGGTGGAAAACTTGCATAATATTTACTCTCGGTTTGGTTTGGGCAAAGCTACTGATATCGATCTCGTGGGCGAAGCCTCAGGACTCTCTCCTTCAGCCGCGTGGAAGAAAAGAGTCTACAACGAAGCTTGGTATCCAGGAGACACCTTAAATATTGGCATTGGACAAGGAACCTTACTTGCCACACCTTTACAAATGGCCCAGGTTGCTGCAACCCTTGCAAACCGTGGACATCGGTTCGTCCCGCATTTGGTGTCGGCGATAGATACACATCATAACGATCAGCCCATCGAAACTCTTCCCCAAGAAATCCCGCCTGTGATCATTAAAAATCCAGATCATTGGAAATTAGTGATTAATGCCATGAAAAATGTCGTACACATGCCAGGAGGAACAGCTTATCGAATCAGTCATGGGATAAAATACCAAGTCGCCGGAAAAACCGGAACTGCCCAAGTGTTTAATTTAAAACAGAATGAAAAATATGAAGTCAATAAAGTCAAAGCCCATTTAAGAGATCATTCTTGGTTTATCGCATTCGCGCCCATTGAAAATCCTAAAATTGCAGTGGCTGTTATTGTTGAAAACAAACACAGCAAAACGGGGGCAGACATTGCTAGAGTCGTCTTAGACAGTTACTTTAACTTGAAGCCACAAGAGACAACCTTAGATACCTCTGGTGAGGATGAAACTGAGGTGGGTGGCGCGGAGCACTCGGAATAATTTATGTTTTCTAAACCACGATTACTATCAACTAAAATTCATCTGGACTGGCCGTTATTGATCGGCATCATTTGTGTCAGTCTCCTAGGCCTTATCATTCTTTATAGTGCTAAACCCGAGAGCGATGTCATTGAGCGCCAACTCTTACGCTTGTTAATCGCGAGCGCTCTCATGATAGCCATTGCTCAAGTCCCTCCCCGAATGTTCAAATCCATCGCGCCTGGGTTATATTGTTTCGCGCTCATTTTGCTGATGTCGGTACTCATTATTGGACACGTGAGCAAAGGCGCTCAACGCTGGCTGGACTTATGGTTTGTTCGTTTTCAGCCCGCAGAACTGATGAAAATCGCCGTACCAATGTTAATTGCCAGATATCTGGATAATAGTTTATTACCCCCCAAAGCCCTCACCTTATTGATCCCTTTAGGGTTAATCCTGTTGCCCACTCTACTCATTGCAAAACAACCGGATCTGGGAACCGCTTTATTGATTTTAAGCAGTGGTCTGTTGGTGATATTTTTTTCGGGTGTGTCTTGGCAGTTTGTCGTATCTCTTGCAGCAACCGTTGGATTCAGCGTTCCTCTCCTCTGGTTCCTCATGCGAGATTATCAAAGACAACGGATCATGATCCTCTTCAACCCTGAGAGTGATCCTCTGGGAACGGGGTATCATATTATTCAATCTAAAATTGCCATCGGTTCCGGTGGACTATTTGGTAAAGGTTGGTTGAATGGCAGTCAATCTCATCTGGAATTTCTACCAGAACGAACAACGGATTTTATTTTTGCTGTCTTCAGTGAAGAGTTCGGGTTAGTAGGATGTCTTATATTGCTTGCTCTATACTTATGCATTATTATCCGGGGGTTGTATATCAGTGCGCAGGCACAAGACACTTTCAGCCGATTGCTAGCTGGTAGTTTGATCATGACTTTATTTGTCTATGTTTTTGTTAACATTGGCATGGTAACCGGCGTATTGCCGGTCGTGGGGATCCCTCTGCCGTTAGTGAGTTATGGAGGAACCTCTTTGGTCACACTGATGGCAAGTTTTGGCATTTTAATGTCAATTCATACTCACCGAAGCCTTTTACCGAAATAAAATGGAAAACAGATGAAATTATTTGCTGTATTAAAATATCTCTGTGGGCTAATGTTGATTTTGCAAACCAGCTTTGCAATAGCAGAAACCCAAAAACATCGCTCTTTTGCTGCGCGAAAAGAAGTCCAACAATTTATTGTGGAAATGCATCTGAAGCATGGTTTTGACAAAAAAAACTTGACCGCTCATTTCAAAAAATTCAATACAGACCCTAAGGTGTTAGCTTTGATGTCTAAACAGTATGAAGCGTTGCCTTGGTATCGATATCGAACGCATGTCGTCACTGAACAACGAGTTAAAGAAGGGGTGCTTTTTTGGCAAGAGTTTGAAAACGAATTGGCCCTGGCTGAAGAAAAATTTGGCGTCCCTCCTGAAGTGATTGTCGCCATTCTTGGGATAGAAACAGGGTATGGAAAAGTCACCGGAAATTTTCCCGTTTTACAAACATTAGCAACTCTTGCATTCGATTACCCACGACGATCCGCCTTTTTTAAGCAAGAATTGGAGCACTTTTTACTATTAACCCATGCGGGAGATCTTCATCCCACCAAAACACTGGGCTCATTTGCCGGTGCCATTGGCGTTGCGCAATTTATGCCCAGCAGTTATCGACAATACGCCGTCGATTTCTCTGGTAAGGGCAAAAGAGATCTCGTTCACAACACTTCAGATGTCATCGGGAGCGTTGCCAATTACTTGAAGACACACGGCTGGCAACCCAATCACGCCATTGCCTGTAAAGCCGTCATTTCTGGATCGGCCTATCGTCAATTGCCTCGCCGTTCTGATCACAAGCCGCATCTTTCTTTTTCCGAATTAAAAAAATATCAAATTAAAGCCTCTGGCTTGTCAGAAAAAGATCAAAAAAAGCACAAAGCAAAATTTATTGCCTTAGAAGGACCCAATCAGACCCAGGAATTTTGGATAGGCTTACACAATTTATATGTGATCACACGCTATAATAACAGTATCCATTATTCCATGGCCGTCTATGAATTGAGTCAACGCTTACGAAATCATTACGCCAAGGATGAGGTAGAATGATAAATTATTCTCGTGGTTGGAAAATTGCTGTTCTAGTGCTTTTTGCCACAACTCTGACCTTGTCGGGATGTGGTAAGCCTAGAAGAGTGAGCCGAGACGGTCCTCCCAAACACGTTCCAGCCAATCTCCTGAAAACCCCTGACGCTGTCCCAAAAATAGAACCTCTGAGCCGCTATGGGAATCGCTTCGGAAAAAATGGAAAATCAAACAGTTATGTTGTGATGAATCGTCGTTATCACGTGATGTCTACCAGTCGCGGTTACCGAGCTCGAGGAAAAGCCTCCTGGTACGGAACCTCATTCCATGGCAGAAAGACCTCGACCGGTGAGCGCTACAACATGTTTGCAATGACAGCCGCTCACCCTACCTTACCTCTACCCACCTATGCCAGGGTTACCAATCTTGAAAATGGAAAAAGCGTGGTGGTCAAGTTTAATGATCGGGGCCCCTTCCATCGCGATCGACTGATCGATCTTTCTTATGTCGCTGCTGCCAAATTAGGGATTTTAGGTCGAGGAACTGGGCATGTGGAAGTTGTGTCGATTGACCCTCGGGATCATGGTCGACACATCCACCCTCAAAAACCCAGCATAGCAACTGCCAAAAAACCTAAGAAAACAACGCGCCGTAAGAATGGTTAAAAAAATATCTAGTGCGCCAACTTATGATTTATTGAATCGTATTCAGAGAGCGCTTTATGATATAATGTAAAGCTAAATACCCTGGTGAAAAATGCGGAGTGGTGCTTATGCAAGTTCTTATAAGATCCTCGATTCTTGCTTTTATTTTTTTATCCTCATTCAGTTCTCTCAGTCTCGCTTCCGACATACATACGCTTCCCCAGCCCACCATGATCATCCCTGCCCCCCCTCAGCTGGCAGCTAAATCTTATATTTTAATCGATTACCTCAGTGATTATGTGATTGCCGAACAAGAAATTGATCAGCGTGTTGAACCCGCCAGTCTGACTAAAATGATGACGATTTATGTGGTAGATCACGCCATGAAAAAGGGAAAACTAAAATTGACTGATTCCGTTCACATTAGCGAAAAAGCATGGAGAACACAGGGTACTCGCATGTTTGTCGAAGTGAATACCACCGTTCCCGTAACCGATCTCTTAGACGGCATTATCATCTCATCTGGCAATGATGCATCCGTTGCCATTGCAGAACATATCGCAGGCAGTGAAGCAGCTTTTGCAGAACTCATGAATTTTTATGCCAAGAACTTAGGGATGATCAATACGCATTTTGTCAATGCAACGGGAATGCCAGATACCAATCATTACACGACCGCTCGAGACATGGCAATTTTGGCTAAAGCGTTGATCCGTGAGTTCCCGGAATCCTATAAGAGATACTCGCAAAAAGAATTTATGTATAAAAATATTAAACAAGAAAACCGCAACCGTTTGCTCTGGCGCAACGAATTGGTGGACGGGATCAAAACCGGGCACACAGATTCCGCGGGTTATTGTTTAGTCGCTTCAGGTAAGAAAGAGAATATGCGGCTTATTGCCGTTATCATGGGCACAAAAAATGATGCAATACGAACCGACGAAACCAACAAACTTCTGACTTACGGTTTTCGTTTTTATGAAACCCGTAAGCTTTACCCCGCTCAAACAGCGCTCAAAACGGCGCGAATTTGGATGGGCAATCAAAATGAAGTCAATCTTGGCTTAACAAACGACTTATATGTCACGATTGGACAAGGGCAATACGATAATCTGAAAGCTGCAATTAACGTTGAAAAAATCATTAAAGCCCCAGCTACTGAAGGAACTGCTCTGGGTACAATTGCTGTCCAACTCAATAATAAAACCATTGCTGAACGACCTATTGTCGCTTTAAATGAAATCCAAGCCGGCGGATTCTTATCCAGAGTTTATGATACGCTTGCATTAAATATTCACACTTTGCTAGATAAAGTTATACCATCACAATGACATCCGTAACTTTTTTAAATAATGAATTTATCCCTCTTTCAGAAGCTAAAATTTCTCCACTGGACAGAGGGCTTTTATTCGGGGATTCTGTTTACGAGGTAATCCCTGCCTTTGATGGCAAACCTTTTTGTTTAGCGGCCCATTTGGATCGTTTAAATCAGGGCTTACAGGCAATCAGTATGTCCCCCCCATTCACACACGAACGATGGGAGACAATCCTGGATGAACTGCTCCAAAAAAATGGTCGCGGTGATCAATCCATCTATCTTCAAATAACCCGTGGGGCAGATATCATCCGAGATCTAGAAATTCCAACCGGGATCACACCCACCGTTTTTGCCATTAGTTTTCCTAAGAAAAGACTTTCAAAAAACGAACAGGCTCTTGGAATGAAAGTGGCAATCGTCACCGATATCCGCTGGAAATATTGCCATATCAAAACCACTGCGCGGCTGGCTTATCTCCTAATGTACAATAAGGTTAAAGCCGCTGGATTCGACGAAGCCATCATTATGAATACCGGTTATGCCTTAGAAGGAACCGGGAGCAATCTTTTTATCGTCCGACATAATGTGATCATCACTCCTCCAAAATCCAGTCTACTGTTGAGTGGAATCACCCGTGAACAGATTTTAATGTTGGCTGAAAAAAATAAAATTCCCTACCGAGAAAATAAGATCTCTGAGCGAGATTTACTCAAGGCAGATGAAGTTTGGATTTCCAGTTCTATACGCGGCATTATGCCCATCCTTAAAATAAACGATAATCTTATAGGCGATGGTAAACCAGGTCCGGTGTGGGATCGGATGTGGGATCTCTATGCAGAAGAAATTTCTAAGCTTTCCTTGTCAATTTCCGATTAAAATCATTGGCTTTGCCAATGATGCCTTCCTCGGGATTGTGGTCGAAATTCTTAATCAACATGTCCCAGATTTAGGTGAGGGCGCTATTGTGCTGAAAGAAAGTGCAGGCGGAAAATATGTTTCAATCACCGCAACCATTCGAGCAAAAAGCCAAGAGCAGCTCGATGCGCTTTACCAAGCATTGTCTCAAGATCCCAGAATACTGGTGGTTTTATAATGAATTATCCCCTGATCGTCAAAAACCTTGGGCTCACTCCCTATGAAGCTATTTGGCATAAGATGAAAGCCATGACAGCCGAGCGGACTGAGATCAGCCCTGACGAAGTCTGGTTGGTCGAACATTTTCCGGTCTTTACTCAAGGACAAGCTGGCAAACCCGAACACATCTTGGACGCGCAAGAAATTCCCGTTATTCAAACGGATCGCGGAGGGCAAGTGACGTATCATGGACCTGGGCAACTCATCTTATATCCATTATTGGATATTCGGCGGAAAAATATTGGGATCCGGTCGCTAATCGATGCCTTGCAAAATTCTGTGATTGCAGTATTACGCGACTATCAGATCCCTGCCACCGCTCAGCCCGGAGCCCCAGGCGTCTATGTCACACACGGTAAAATTGCCTCTCTTGGTATTCGGATCCGGCGAGGGTGTAGCTATCACGGCCTAAGTCTCAATATTGCCATGGATCTCGCCCCCTTTCGTCAGATCAATCCTTGTGGCAACCCACTCCAGCCCATGGCTCAATTGAGCCAATTCAGGCCAGAACTACGCCCAAAAGATGTGGCACCCCAACTTCTGCAGCATTTCGGGCAATATCTGTCTTACAATAATATTATTGAGGATAATCGTGAGGCGGCTTTATGACCACTATCAACCCTTCAGATAAACAAAAAGGCGAAGCAAAGCTTGCTCGGATCCCCATTAAAATTGAACCCACCGAGCAATTTTTACCAAAACCACACTGGATCAGGATCCGAGCCACACAATCTCAAAAAGTCGCTCATTTAAAAGAACTACTCAGAGAACATCAACTTCACACGGTGTGTGAAGAAGCCTCTTGCCCAAATTTAAATGAGTGTTTTAGTCACGGAACCGCAACGTTTATGATCATGGGTGATAAATGTACCAGACGTTGTACCTTCTGTGATGTCGCGCACGGAAGACCCGATCCACTGAATCAAGACGAACCCAAGAATCTTGCAAAAGTGATCCAAGCCATGAAATTAAGCTACGTTGTCATTACCTCTGTCGATCGCGATGATCTTCTGGATGGCGGAGCCGAACACTTTGCCAACTGTATCCGTGAGATCCGCGAAGCGTGTCCGACCATTCAAATTGAAATCTTAGTCCCTGATTTTCGCGGGCGCATGAAAATTGCTTTAGACAAATTAAGCAAAGCGCCCCCCGATGTGTTTAATCACAATGTCGAAACCATTCCTCGATTATATAAAGCCATCCGCCCAGGCTCTGATTATCACTGGTCATTACAGTTAATCAAAGAATTTAAAGCCCGATTTCCCCATATTCCAACCAAATCGGGATTAATGCTGGGTCTCGGTGAAACCGACGAAGAAATCAAAGCAGTGCTGCACGATATGCGGGAGTATGATTGTGACCGTCTCACCCTAGGGCAATATCTGCAACCCAGTAAGTTTCACTCGCCGGTCCATCGGTTTGTGACACCAGACGCCTTCGAAGCATTAGGTCAATATGCCGAACAATTAGGCTTCACGAATGTTGCCAGTGGTCCTTTGGTTCGCTCTTCTTATCATGCCGATCTTCAAGCCGCGGGCAAAACCATTAAATAAAAATCCTCACCTCTCTCGCACTCAAACATTAACGAAGATCACCCAAGGCCATTTGATCAATTTCGGCTATGATATAAGTATTAACCAAATTATTCTTAATTGGCTAAACAATGCAAAAAACGCCTAATTCTAACAAATTAAGAATTTCGGTCCTGTTGAAACAACCGAAGTTGTTTCCCAATTCCTATGATTTTATTGCCTTCATTCTCTTTATGACCCTGTTAGCCTTGGTCGCCGTTGGTGTGACAGGGATGCACCAACCTCTGGATCAATTAAAGGCTTCTCCCATTGTACTATCTATAAGTGATTTACCTAAATACTCCTTATATACAACGTTGCGGATGCTGGTGGCCATATTTGCCTCGCTCATTTTCACTTTCATCGTAGCAACCTTAGCCGCCAAAAGTAAAAGGGCGGAGATGATCATCATTCCGACGTTGGACATCCTCCAATCTGTTCCCGTGTTGGGATTCCTGACTTTTACAGTCACTTTTTTTATGGGACTCTTTCCCAACAACCAAGCTGGAGTCGAGATGGCTGCCATCTTTGCGGTCTTTACCAGCCAAGTGTGGAATATGGCCTTTTCATTTTATCAATCATTGCGAACTGTCCCTCAAGATTTACAAGAAGCCAGTGCAGAATTTTGCCTGAACGGCTGGCAAAAATTTTGGCGTTTAGAAGTCCCTTTCGCCATACCCGGCTTAGTCTGGAATACCATGATGTCCATGTCTGGGAGTTGGTTTTTTGTTGTGGCATCCGAAGCCATCTCGGTTGGCGATACACAAATTTCTTTACCCGGTATTGGATCATGGCTCGGTCTAGCCATTGCCAACAAAGATTTAGCGGCTGTCGGTTGGGCAACCCTAGCAATGACAATCGTGATCCTCCTCTATGATCAAATAATTTTTCGACCGATTGTCGCCTGGTCGGATAAATTTAATATGGGACAAACTGCCAGCCAGCTGAAACCTAAATCTTGGCTATATGACGTTATCAAGAGAGCAAATGCGTTAAGCATGGTTACTAAACCATTGGGCAAGCTATTCAACATGATGGTTTCTATCAAATTTCCATCCATGAAAAACCATTTCCATCCCTCGTTATCACAGGACATTCGGCCCAACAAAATATTAGACACCTTATGGCTAGTATTTTTATCTGCTTTGGTAATCTGCTCACTGATGTTTTTAGCACGCTATTTATACGCAGGCATCACTGCTAAAACACTCTTGGATGTAATCCTACTAGGCGGCATTACTCTGTTACGTGTTGTCTTATTGGTCTTTTTGGCCAGTTTAATCTGGGTTCCTATCGGGGTTTGGGTAGGTTTGCGCCCAGCGTTAGTTGCTTGGGTGCAACCTATTGCCCAATTTTTAGCGGCATTTCCTGCCAATATTTTATTCCCAATAGTCGTGGTTATCATTGTGAAATACAAGCTGAATCCAGACATTTGGCTTTCACCTCTTATGATTTTAGGAACTCAATGGTACATTTTTTTCAACGTCATTGCGGGGGTAAGTGCATTTCCAAATGACCTCAAAGAAGCTGCCAATATTTATCATGTGCGATCGTGGACATGGTGGCGTAGAGTGATGCTACCAGGCATCTTCCCCTACTACGTCACGGGTGCTTTGACCGCAACTGGAGGCTCCTGGAATGCCAGTATTATTGCGGAAATAGTGAGTTGGGGTTCGACGACTTTGGAGGCTCATGGATTGGGCGCTTTTATCGCTTCGGCAACGACTGCAGGAGATTTTCACAAAGTTGTGCTCGGCGTAGGCGTCATGTCCATATATGTGATCATTTTAAACAGGTTATTCTGGCGAAGACTTTATTCGCACGCAGTCAAATTGACTGGATTTGATTGACATTGAGAGGAGAAAAGCTGTCTATGCAAAAAAACTCTATTGTCGAGGTAAAGAATGTGCGTCACCATTACCGTAAAGGTTCAGGCGGCGATTTCCTTGTCCTAGAAGATATTAATCTCTCTCTTTACGAAGATGAAATTGTTTGCCTACTGGGTCGTTCTGGTGCTGGAAAATCGACGCTTTTGCGAACCATCTCAGGACTCATTCGCCCCACCGAAGGCACCATCACTATGCAAAACACCCCGATCACAGAGCCTCGAGAAGATATCGCAATGGTGTTTCAGAGTTTTGCCTTATTTCCTTGGTTATCAGTACAAGAAAATGTGGAACTGGGATTAGAAGCCCGAAGGATCAATCCTGATGAAAGGCATCGCCGCGCCATTCAGGCTATCGATCTCATTGGTTTAGATGGTAATGAAGAAGCTTTTCCACGAGAACTCTCGGGCGGAATGCAACAGCGTGTCGGCTTAGCACGCGCATTGGTCATTAAACCCTCTCTTTTGCTGATGGATGAAGCCTTTTCTGCTTTAGACGTTTTAACCGCAGAAATTTTACGAGCGGATTTACTTGATTTGTGGATAGAAGGTCAATTAACGATTAAATCTATTCTCATGGTCACTCATAATATTGAAGAAGCTGTCTTAATGGCGGATCGCATTTTGATCTTTGGTTCTAACCCCGGTAGGATTATCAGTGAAGTCCCTGTTTCGATGCCACACCCTCGTAACCGTCTTGCCCCAGAGTTTCGCACATTAGTGGACAGCATCTATGAAAAAATGACTTCAAGAGATACACAACGTACCAATAAAGATTCGGTATTTCCAGGCACAGGCATTGGCATGGTCCTTCATTACATTTCCACTAACATCTTGCAAGGATTTTTGGAAACCTTATACACAGTCCACAATGGTCAAGCTGATCTGCCAAAACTTGCTGAACTCTTAAGTTTGGATGGTGGTGATATTTTACACATTGCTGAAACATTACAATTATTTCGTTTTTGCGAATTAGACGGCACAGACGTTCATCTCACAAGCAAAGGTAAAGAATTCGCCGCTGGCGGTATTGATCAAAGAAAAAAACTGTTTCGAGACCATTTACAAAGCTATATTCCATTGGCTGCCAGGATCCGTAGCGTACTCGATGAACGGCGAGATCACATCGCACCCATGAGCCGCTTCCGCGATGAAATTGAAGACTATATGCCAGAAGAACCCGCAGAAGAAACTATGAAAACCGTGATCTCTTGGGGACGTTTTGCAGAATTATATGCTTATAATGAACAAACCGGGAAATTTTATTTAGAATAATTTTAAGGATAAAATGATGGCTTATTATAGAGTGTTCTTACTCTTTCTAACATTCATTTTCTATTCGATGACAGTAAGTGCAGATTCAGATCACCCTGATAAATCCCTCATTTGGAGTGGTTATGCTAAAATCGAGGATGTCTATAACGTGAGAGGTGGCATTAAGCAAGGTTCTGTGTTAAATGGTGTTGGCGCTATCAAATCTACTTTAAACACCGAGGCTGCTCAGTTATGGTCCGGCGGGCAATTTACGCTTGGAATTTTAGGGATTGTCAGCACACATAATCAATCCTTTTATACCGGTGCAATACAAACCGTGAGTAATCTCTCAGCGCAATCCCTGTTACGCCTTTCTGATTTTGCCTATGAACAAACTGTTACAGAAACCACCAAGATTCGCCTGGGAGTCATGGATATTAATAATTATTTTAATGTCACCGAAGCTGCATCGGGATTGCTCAACTCTGCGTTTGGAGTCTGTCCCATTTTATCTGCTAATATGCCGGTTGCTACCTACCCTTATTCCGGGTATGGCGCAATCATCGACGTGACCACCAACCCACTAGAAATGCAACTGGGTATTTTTCAAGGAAACCCACAACATCTACATACGGTCTTTTACAATGGTTATACGCTGATCGGTGAAATTGTGGGGCATCTGGATCCCAATCAAAAATCTGGATCAGACATAATTCTAAAAGGCGGAGCATGGCACTATGCTCAATCCAATCCAACGATTGGCCATAACACCGATGGTTTATATGTGATCGCTGAAAGAATATGGAAAAATACTGAAAACCAACAAAGAGGCGTGTTTTTACAGCTTGGCTCTGCCCCCAAAAAAACCAATACCGTCCCGTACTATTTTGGGGGTGGTTTTAACACCACTGCCCTGTTTCCCGAAAGGGCCAGTGATGTCTTAAGTCTAGGATTCACCCAAGTGCGTGTGCGCGGCGCTTCTGCTGAAACCATTTTCGAAATCACTTATGCCATCCAGCTTGCTAATAAATTTAGCCTGATCCCCGATCTCCAATATGTCCTAAATCCTGCGGGGATCTACCGTAATGCCATCGTTGGCATGCTGCGATTATCGTTTACACCTTAATTCTAGGGATTAGACGCCTCGGCACTCTCTGGATCCCCGCTTTCGCGGGGATGACGATACTAAGCGCTAGGCTCATCAATGGCTTCTCTTTATCTTAGTGCCATTCGTGGGGATACCTCAACGCTTTCGCGGGATGATCAGACTTAACCACTTCATTCATAAATTGTTTTTCTTTTAAACAGATAGGATTTAAAGCTCTGGACAATCACTATCCAAAAGGATAAACCATCCGTTCGTCATCGGTATAATTTGTTTAAAAGTTATTATATAATAAGCTCCAATGAAAAAACGACTTCTCTTCGTCTTGATCAGTACCTTGATTATAGTGCCTTGGGCATTATTCATTTTCCTGTTGCATGTCACCACAGAACTCGATTTCTCTACCCAACCCCTTGCCCAACCCATTTCTCCACCCCGAGATACTTCTCTCTATTTAGTCACTTATGCAGATGGAGCCGAGGTGTTCTTTAAGAATAGAAATATGCTGAATTTCTCTGCCACCAATCGTGGCATTGATTTTATATATAACTATGAGCGACACCATTTAGATTGTGAATTCTTGCAAAAAAATCCCATTTTAATAGAAAAGCTTGGTGCCGGTTATTGGTTATGGAAACCCTATTTAATTTTAAAAACCCTTCAACACGTTCCAGAAGGATCCTTAATTGTTTATGCAGATTCAGGACTGTTTTTCCGACAGCCCATTCGTGACATGATCGAAAGCGGATTAAAAGAAAAGGACATCTTATTATTTACTTACGATCCCAAAATTGATGGCTCGCCCGGTCAAATTGCCAGCGCAGATACTTTTGCCGCCATGGGTTGCACGGACCATCGCTGCCGTTATGGGCATCATCCGTGGGCAGGGTTGATAGCCGTTCGAAATTCGGCCAGAAGCAGAGCCTTTATCGGATCATGGCTCAAATTTTGCGAAAACCAAGATTTATTAAAGGGGAACTCTAATCGATTGCCAAATTTTCCTGAATTTACCCATCACCAACATGATGAAGCAATTCTCAGTGTCTTAAGCAATAAAGAATCTGCCATGGTTAACTTTGTGGTCATGGATCACAATTTTCGTCATACAATCTTCGTTCATCGTCGCAAGAATGAAGAAATCTCCCTGCTCGATGATTACTTAAGCAATTTTTCTCGTTTTCAACAAAAGTTTTTTAAGTCTAAACTTATTCGGAAAATCCAAAGCTTAGTGAATTTCCAAGACGCACCTCACAAAAATTGAAGTTCTTCAGAGAATATTAGAGTGTAGTTACACATTAAGCCACCCTAGAGACACGCTCTACCGTTTTTTGACTATACTAAATAAAAAGCATACGGAGAAATTTCATGCACCCTGATATAAAAAAACAAGCCACTGAAATAGCCAGAGCTTTTAATCAAAAACCAAAAAATGGCATCGCAAAAATTCAAAAAATCTGCAAAGAAAACGGACTAAAACCAGAAGAACAAATTGCCAGTTTTTTTCACGACCAGCGAAAAAATCTTGATTTATCGGAAGTTGGGGATTACTTAGGCAGCGAAGGGAATGAAAGAGTTTTAAATTTTTTCATCCAATCAGTCGGACTTAGCAACCTATCCTTTACAGAGGCATTACGAACTTATTTATCTTTTTTTAAACTTCCTGGAGAAGCACAAAAAATTGATCGCTTAATGGAAGCATTTGGTAAACGCTATTGCGAGCAAAACCCTGCAGGAGAAGTGAAACATCCAGATGCTGCTTACGTACTGGCTTTCCAAGTCATCATGTTAAACACCGATTTACACAACAAATCTATTAAACATAAAATGACGCTTGAGGAATTAAAACGTAATCTGAGAGGCGAAAACCAAGGCGAAAATTTCTCTGATAAATTTTTAACAAATATATACCGAGATATTGAAAGTAATCCTTTAAAAATGAATATTGCATCCGTTCCCCCGGGATACGAATTTAACTCCGCTTCATTATTTAAAAACACAGTTTATGAAGGATTAGAGAGGTTAATCGCTTCTTCCAAGTTGAATATCTCGAATGTTTTTCCATTTCTAGATAAGCATAAGGCAATGATTGATAAACCAAAATCATGGTTAAATCGTTTGATGGGTTATGAAGGAACAATTACCATCTTGGATGCAGATAATACCCCACAGGTTAGCATTCAAATTTACAAACCTGGGATCCATTCGAGATTGTTTAATAAAAATCCCAGGATCATTGTACAGCCCATCTGTAAAGATGGAAAAAATCCAACGCCAGAAGCCTTAACTCTTGCCGCCAAAATTGCAGCCTCCATGAAGTGCTCTCTTAAAAGTTGTCAAGCAACTTATCATTATTTAGCAAGCGATTTACTCAAGGCTTATGCTAAAGAGAAAAATCCAACGCCCACTCAAGGTAAAAAAGAAGCCCCGGGAAAACCTCAACCGCCATTTCAAGCTGTAAGAGACGAGCTCACCGCTAAACTCAGGGAAAAAGCTAAAAGAAAATAATTTAAATACGACTAACTGCTCATTTTATTGTTGTGTATTCCCTGCTTTGAGCACCCGTTTTTCTTCTCCACTCCCAGAAGCAGATGAGTTGCTCGAGCTTCCCCCAAACTGAGTTAAAAAACTGTTTCCCTCTTTGGGTGCAGCAGCCTCTGTGGATGCAACAGAAGGTGGTGCAATAGAACCTTCTTTAGCTACCCCATCGATTGGAATGATTACTTTTACTCCCGCGCTGGTGTTGATAAATTCACAATCACCAAGGCGTTTTTGAAGCCATTCTTTACCTTGGTCGTTTAGCCGAAGCGTGAATTCGGCAACCATTTTTCCTCCAGCTTCTTCCTTAATATCCCAAATCTTTCCATATTTTCCCATAAACCCTTTGCCCAATTTTTGAGCCACATAATCATCCGGACTTGACGCAACCGTTGATGTACTAGAAATTTCCGTTTTCAGCGAGACAGTTGAAAGACCAATAGCTATTTTCGACACCGCAGAAGCTTCTGTGGGCAAGAGGATATCTTCGGAGTACAACCCCATTCTTTGTACAATAAATGTATTGAGATAACGTCTAAAATGAAGTAAAGCATCAATATGCGATAGTTTCAGTAATGCTTGATATCTTGCCACTGACAAGGCGATATTGGATGACAAGACCAATCCTGGAACATTCCGAGGTTCGAGTTTTGCAGGAGCAGGCATAACTGGGCTCTTTTCTTGCAGCCTTGCTAACATTTCTAAATTAAAAGGATCGCTTGGTTCACTGTATCGCAAGACATGCATTTTGGTTAACTGTTTCGGACATAAAGGCGCAAAACCCTCTCCAAAAACTCTTAATAAGGGATCTTCAGATGAAAATCCTACAACAACTCCATTATAGCCGCTGTCATATCCTGCCGGATATTTTCTGAGATAGGCAGGATCTCCCTGAAAATAGATCAAGCTGCCTAATGGTAGCCTCTCGATCATTTTTTCACGGGTAATTCCCCCGCCTATTCCTAATTTTCTCGCATTCTCCCGCGTTTGATGATCAACTGCATGATGTTCAAAACGGACAGCAATATCTGTAATGGGACTGAGTTCAAAAAAATACGCCAATGGATTAAAAATCAAAGGGGTACCTTTAGCATCTCGTAGATAGTCTGGTGGAAGCCCGGACAAAACACCTGAGCGAGCAATTAGTAACCGTTGCACTGCTGGAGTAGGATCGATAGCACTTCCAAATAGCAGATCAAATCTATACCGTCCCTGTTCAATTCCAAACTTTGCTTCAAAAGATAACAGGAGAGCCAACTCATAGGCCACAACAAGTCCCGTTCCACAATCTATTAAGGTTTGCCCTGAATTGATCAGACTATATAAGGCTTGACTGGCACTAATCCCCGGTTTTAACCTAAATGCCATGGGCATAACACTATTTGCAGAGTATGCTGAATATTGTTCAAATAAATCCGTATGTGTCGTCATCCCTGAGTGTAATCGCCGCTTCTGCTGGAAAGATAAACTCGGGTTTTGTTGAGGGCCTTTTGGGTAAACAACATGGCCTTTCTGATTAGCCTCTTCTAATAAGTCCATCGCTGTTACAACAAATGCACAGAAGCTTTTATCATCGATCACTTCACCAGTCATCACTGCCTTTGGTACAGACATTAACTTATTCCTCCTTTTCGTGGAAAAAATTGATACTTCAGAGTGTAATAGCACCTAAAGAGACTTAGAATTAAAAATGATTGTTTTAAACAAGAATTATCTCAAAATGGAAGATCGATTGCAAACCATTAAGACAAGACTGGAGGCTTAGGATTTCTCCTTGTTTATTATAAAAAACTTTAGCAATGACACCCGCATTAGTAGATACATAAGTTTTTAAAGGCTTTTTTCTGGATTTTCGCTTTCCAAGGATGACAATCCGAAGAGGGTGAAAATTCAAGCAATAAAAACAATTTCTAACACCAGTGCATCTTCACGACCATCTAAGGCAGGGTAATAATCTTTACGATGCCCAATCACTGAAAAACCAATCTTTTGATATAAATCGAAAGCGCCGTGATTGGAAGCACGAACTTCTAAATAAACAGACACCGCTCCCAGTTTTTTTGCCTCACTCAAGAGATGCTCTAACATTCTTCGACCTAAACCCTGCCGTTGTCTTTCCGGTTGAATACAGAGATTTAAAATATGAGCCTCATTTGCGCCCAATGAAAACAGACCATAACCAATGATCTCTTCTTCGTCTTCAAAAACCCAACAACTGTATCCGACTTTAATGCAGTCACTGTAAATGGTACTGGTCCAGGGAAAATCACAAACCACTTGTTCAATACGCATCACACCTTCTATGTCTTCTTGTCTCATCTCACGCAGTTTAATCATGCGACATTTCCCTTAGAGATCCAATCTTTCAAATACAGTAAATCTTGATATGCCTTTTTCTTGTGAACAGGATTTTGACTTAATTCTTCTGGATGATAGGTACACTGCATGGGAATATTTTGTACCGTCACACGATGTAGGCTTACTCTCAGTTCATCCAAAGACACAGAGGAGTTCATGACGAGAGCTGCTAAAGCCTCTCCCATGACGAGAAGAGACCGAGGCGCCCATTTCGTCAACTCCTGCATTAATGCAGCATAGAGATTATCTTGTTCCCAATTTCCTAGCCAAGCGACACAAATCTCTTCGGTTTTCAGATCCAAAACTTTGACCATGCCAGATAGAACCTTAGCGTAATCACACTGTTCTCTGCCTAACTGCGAGGGCAAAAGTACTAAACATCGAGCACAAAAGAGCGGACTATTAGACTGCAGAATAGAACGTGAGTTTCTAGCCAACCAATAAGGGATCCCAAGATTATCAAGCAGTTGATATTTGGATGCAAACATCATTTTTTATACCGATTTTTTAACCACAAAGCAGGGCCAGACAACGCATATAAAAAGAAAACTGCAAAGAGAATAGAGGGTGGGTCCCAAGCAATCACACTAAAGATTAATACCACCACCAACACAGCAAAAAAAGGAACATGTCCCTTAAAATCGACTTCTTTAAAACTGTAATATTTCAAATTACTCACCATTAGTATTGCCAAACTCACTAAAATAAGAGCAACAATAATGCTAATTTTTTTTCCGGGAATCTCTAAATCTGTTCCTAACCATATCATGCCAGCAACCACTGCCGCGGCAGCTGTACAAGACAGTCCAATAAAAAACCGCTTATCTTTATTGGTATCTAACTGGATATTAAAACGCGCCAGTCTTAACGCGGTGGCAGCAGCATAAATAAACGCGGCCAGCCAACCTAATTTTCCTAATTGGGATAATGCCCAATTAAAGCTCACCAACGCTGGGGCTAAACCAAAAGAAACCATGTCAGAAAGACTGTCATATTGCGCGCCAAACGCACTTTGCGTTCCCGTTAGTCTCGCAACCCGACCGTCTAAACCATCCATCACCATGGCAATAAATAAAGCAATGGCGGAATGTTCAAATTGCCCTTTCATACCAGCAACAATGGCATAAAAACCGGCAAACAAAGCCGCGGTGGTAAATAAGTTTGGCAATAAGTAAATGCCGCGATGGCGAGTTGTTTCTACGACAATTTCTGGTTCGGACATAGCATCCTCACTAGGCTATATACGTGAAATTTTTGCCCCTAATTGCATTAATTTCTCTTCGATACATTCATAGCCACGATCTATATGATAAATTCTATCTACGATGGTTTCGCCATCTGCAATTAAAGCCGCTAACACTAAACTGGCCGATGCCCGTAAATCGGTGGCCATCACGGGTGCAGCCGTTAATTTTGCCACACCACGGCAAATTGCGGCATTGCCAGAGACACCGATGTCGGCCCCCATACGCAATAATTCTTGCACATGCATAAAGCGATTTTCAAAAACGGTTTCAGTAATAATCCCAGTGCCTTCGGAAATGCAATTGAGCGCAGTGAACTGTGCTTGCATATCCGTAGGAAATCCCGGAAATGGAGAGGTTTTGATATTGACTGCTTTAGGCGAACATCCATGCATGTCGAGAGAAATCCAATCTTCTCCGATTTGAATATCGGCTCCCGCCTCTTCTAATTTTTGTAAAACGGCTTCTAATAACTCGGGGCGGGTGTTTTTGATTTTAACTGATCCGCGCGTAATGGCTGCTGCAACTAAATAGGTTCCCGTTTCAATTCGATCTGGAACGACTTTATGTTCACAGCCCCCCAACCTCTTGACCCCTTCAATCGTAATGGTATCTGTCCCTGCACCCGAGATTTTTGCCCCTAATGCATTAAGAAAAACGGCTAAATCTTGTACTTCAGGCTCCCGCGCGGCATTCCTCAGCGTAGTCACTCCTTCAGCGAGCGCTGCAGCCATCATTAAATTTTCCGTTCCAGTAACGGTCACCGTATCAAATAAAATATGCGCCCCTTGCAGCCTGCCACGCGCTTTTGCTTTAATATAACCATTTTCGATAGTGATGTCGGCACCCATTGCCTGTAAACCCCGGACATGCAAGTCCACCGGCCTTGGACCAATGGCACAGCCACCCGGTAATGAGACAACCGCTTGACCATAACGCGCTAATAACGGACCCAAGACTAAAATAGAGGCCCGCATCGTACGAACCAACTCATAAGGAGCACAATACGCGTTCACGGTACTGGTATCGACTTCAATGGCTAAGCGCTCATCGACGGTTAACTTAGCACCAAACTGACCTAATAACTCCATCATGGTCGTGACATCGTGTAAATGAGGCACATTGCCAATCACAACAGGATCATCTGCTAACAAAGCTGCTGCCAATATGGGTAAAACGGAATTTTTAGCTCCGGAGATTCGAACCTCACCTTTGAGCGGCACACCGCCCGTTATGATTAATTTTCCCATAGCACCGGTAATACACCATCTAAACCACACACTCTTAAAATGTCATACATAAAATTAGGCATGTTAATAAACTGAATCCCCTTTTTTTGTTGCCGGGCCTCGCGCACCCAAGCGGTTAATAATGCAAGTCCACTGCTATCGCTTTCTGTTAAATGCTTTAAATCTACTTTGACTTCTGGAAGTGTTCTCATACAGATCACCCCTTGCTCATAAAGCGCCATAACATTATTAAAATGAACAGCACCCGTGACTTCAATCATTTTATTCTTATCATTTAAAAAGACGTTATTCACTCGAATTTTGTCCTTCCTGATTATGTTTGCGCATTGTCTCGACGGCCTGCGCCACGCCTCCAATCCGAACATCATCCGCAAATTGAGCGCGATACCCCTGTACCAAACTCACTCCTTCAATGATGATATCGTATACTCGCCAACCATCCGCTTCTTTTAACAAATAATAATTCATCTGGGTAGATTGGCTGCCATCTTTAATAAGACTTGACACTTGAATACGCTGCTGATTCTTGACGGGTTCTCTTAAGGGTAAAAATTCAACTTCCTGATCCGTATAGCCCAACAATGACCGCGCATAGCTTCGCACAACCATCGTTCTAAATTGACTCACAAACGCTTTTTGTACCTCAGGCGAAGCTTCTTTCCACGCATTGCGCCCCACAACCCAACGAGCCATCTCTACAAAATCGACATGCGGCAAAATTAAGTGATCAACCAATTCGTACAGTTTATTAGGGTTCTGCTTGATGTTTTCCTGATGATCTTTTAGCGACTGCATCACGCTTCCGGTGACTTGCTTTAACATCTCGACCGGATCTTCGGCAGCCATGGCTCTACCAGTATTGAATAAGAGAAAAGTGATACTACTCAAAACAAACAGGAATTTGATTTGCCATTGATTTTTCATCATTAAGCTCCAAACATTCACTTTATGGGTTTTTATTAGAACTTGCTTGACCCGCCAGAAACTTCGAGATCAACTGCTCTAAGATCACCGCAGAATCAGTACTTCCCATCGGGATTACATCGCCTTCTTTTAAAAACTCTGTTTCACTAAAACCAGGCGTCAGACTGATGTAATTATCGCCTAACAAACCGGCTGTCAATATACTGGCTCGGGTATCAATCGGTAAATTTTCCACTCGCTTTGGATCTATGGACATCCAAACTTCTGCATTAAATGTTTGCGGCTCTAAAGCAATTTGCACAACACGGCCCACAGCAACACCACCTAATGACACTTTTGCTTTTACTTTTAAACTGCCTATATTGGCAAATTCTGCCTTAACCTTATAGCCGGGTTCTTCTCTAAAAAAATTATTCAAACCACTCACTTGAAGTGCCAACATTAATAGGGATGCAATGCCGGCGATCATAAACGCGCCGACGGTGATTTCCACCGTTCTCATTTTCATCATTAAGTCACTCCAAACATAACCGCAGTTAAGAAAAAGTCGAGTCCTAAGATCGCGAGCGACGAGTACACAACGGTCCGCGTCGTTGCACGACCAATTCCTTCAGAAGTCGGAACGCACTCAATCCCTTGAAAAACCGCTATCCACATAATCACCGTTCCAAATACAACACTCTTAATAATCCCATTCACAATATCATCTTGAAAATCAACGGCTGACTGCATGTTGGCCCAAAAAGCTCCCGAATCCACGCCCAGCCAATCGACTCCAACGATATATCCGCCCATGACAGCCACACAATTAAAGATTAATGCCAAAACGGGCATCGATATCTGTCCCGCCCAAAAGCGAGGGGCAATCACTCTTCGCAGCGGATCAATTCCCATCATCTCCATGGCCGACAATTGCTCTGTACTCTTCATTAATGCAATTTCAGCGGTGACAGCAGAGCCTGCCCTTCCTGCAAACAATAAGGCACCGACTACCGGGCCTAATTCTCGCACTAAACTTAGGGCAATTAACTGACCTAAAGCATGTTCAGCCCCAAATTTAACCAGAATCGTGTAACCTTGCAATCCTAACACCATTCCAATAAATAGGGCAGAAAGAACGATAATCACCAGCGATAAAACACCCACAAAATAAAGCTGGTTTACTAACCTTTTAAAGCCGTTGATCCAATCTGGCTTACCAATTAACGCATGGCACAGACACAGAACGGCTTTGCCCATATCGCCTAAAAACAAAACGCCGACTCGACCCAACGCGTGGACTCGCCTAACCAGCAGCATCGGGCATCTCCCATAAATCATTCTTGTAATCTTGTGCTGGATAATGGAAAGGCACTGGGCCATCGGGTAACCCCTCCATAAACTGCCGCACCCAGGCACTGCTGCTCTCTGCCAACGCTTCCGGCGTTCCCGATCCCATGATCCGTCCATCTGAAATAATATAAATATAATCCGCAATGCTCGTGGTTTCTTTGACATCATGAGACACGATAATGGTTGTCATTTTTAAAGCGTCATTTAACAATCGGATAAGCTGCACTAAAACACCCATTGAAATGGGGTCTTGGCCCGCGAATGGCTCATCAAACATAATCAACGAAGGATCCATGGCTAAGGCTCTTGCCAACGCTGCTCTTCTGGCCATGCCCCCGGATAATTCAGCCGGCATCAGCTCCCGAGCCCCTCTCAACCCAACTGCCTGTAATTTCATGAGAACCAAATCTCGGATCATACTCTCGGGAAGATCCGTGTGTTCTCTTAAGGGATAAGCAACGTTTTCAAAGACGGTGAGATCGGAAAATAATGCGCTATTTTGAAATAACATCCCCATTTGACGTCGTGCTTCATACAATTTTTCCCGCGATAACCGAGGAATATGTTCGCCTTCGACAATCACCGTGCCAGAATCAGGCATTAACTGCCCTCCAATTAAGCGCAGCAAGGTCGTTTTACCAGAACCACTCGGCCCCATGACGGCAACCACTTTTCCTCGAGGGACTTTGATATCAACGTCTTCGAAAATAACGCGAGTATTACGAGTGAAATGTAATTTACGAATCTCAACAATATTTTCAGAATTTGGTTTCATAACTTTTTTAACATAAAGGGTGCTGGCAATTTCTTAGCATACTTGACCAACCACACTTTTGTCCACCGATGCTTTCTCTCTTGAAAATCCGTATAATTTACACCGATGATGCCTCACTCAACTCAGAAAAATTTGATTAGCCAACTTATACCTTGGGTGATGTGGGGACTTGGAGCTACCGCTTTTTTCATCGAATACCTGATTCGAGTTGCTCCAGCCGCAATGGTCCCCAGTTTAATGGAAAGCTTTTCCGCCACTTCGCTGGATATCAGTGCTTTTGCCGCTTTTTTTTTATATGCGTATGTTTTCATGCAAATCCCCGTTGGTTTACTGGTGGATCGATTTGGTGCCAGAGTCTGCCTTGGACTTTCCACTGCCATTTGTGCTGTGAGTACACTGATTTTTGCCTCAACCCAAGATTTATTCACAGCTCAAGTTTCCCGTCTTCTTTTAGGCTTTGGGGCCGCTTTTGCCTTAGTCGGAACCTTAAAACTTGCCTTGGTATGGTTTAAACCTGGTTCATTTAGCATTATCGTCGGCCTCACGCAGACGCTTGGCATGATTGGAGGCGCCACCGGCGTCTGTGTAATGGGTCGATTAGCTGAATTAGAAGATTGGCGGATCAGCATTCATCTTTTCGGCGAAGTACTGGCGGTACTGGCCGTACTGATCCTGCTTTTTGTCCGCAATGGATCAACCACACATCTGACTGCCAATACTACACTACCATTGCAGCAAAGCTTTGCGCTGGTTTTTAAAAAACCAGAAACGTGGTTGATTGCTATTTTCACTGGCCTTTTATATATGCCAACCGCCGTCATCGCTGAATTGTGGGGCGGATATTACTTAATGAACACTCAAGAAATTCCTGCAACGGTTGCCAACGATGGGATCAGCATCATTTTCTTAGGCTGGGCCATCGGTGGCCCCTTGTCTGGTTTTGTTTCAAACCGTGTGGGCAGAAAACCCATCATGATTGGATCCGCTTTCACCAGCTTACTGCTGATCGTCAGCATTCTTTATCTCCCCCCTATGCCTATCCCTCTGCTTTATGGATTACTTTTTACGTATGGCCTGTGTAATAGTGGGATGGTGGCAGCATACACGGCAATTGCCGAATTAAGCCCACCCGCTGTTGCCGGCATTGCTTTGGGATTTGTGAATGGCATGTCGGTCATAATCGGGGCATTTTGCCAACAAGCCGTTGGAGCGCTCATTGACTGGCTCCACTCACAACGCTATCCTGTTCGCATTGATATCGGCCCAGAAGAACTCAAGCTGGCGATGGTGATCGTCGTCATTGGGATCGCCCTGGGATTCATTGCAAGTCTTTTCACACAAGAAACTTTGAGAAAACACGCATGAAAAATATTCAATACAAAACCATCATCCCGACGACCATTGGCACCAGTTTAGAATGGGCGGAATATACTTTTTTTGCCTTTATGGCCGACCAACTCGCTGGGCTTTTCTTTACGTCAGACAATCCTGAACTCGCAAGATTGAAAACTTACGGAATTTTTGCCACAAGTTATCTTATCCGTCCCGTCGGCGCACTATTGTTTGGCACCATTGGCGATAAAATTGGGCGTAAACCTGCTTTGGTCAGCTCCATGCTACTGATGTGTTTTGCAACCACTGCCATTGGTTTCCTCCCAACTTATGCCACACTCGGGACTTCTGCGGCCTTTTTATTGATGTTTTTCCGTTGTTTACAGGGTTTAGCGGTCTCTGGAGAATTTAACGGGGCCGCCGTTTTTATGTTTGAGCATCACCAGCAACGACCCTTTTTTGCAGGCAGTCTCACTCCCTTTGCCGCTGCCAGCGGAATGTCACTGGGAGCATTGGCAGCCACTTTGGTTTCGCTGCCAAATGCCCCTTCCTTTGCTTGGAGAATTCCCTTTCTGTGCAGTGGCGCCATTGGACTTGTCGCCTTATATCTAAGAAGTAAATCCGCTGAAACACCCATTTTTGCGCATGCTGTCACCCAGGAAAAATCCACCGAGTCTTTACTTTTGCTGATTAAACAAAATTTAAAAGCCGTGTTATTAACCGCTTCGCTCGCCATTCTAATTTCGGTTTATATCAATATTGGCAGCGTCTACTACAAAATTCTCAGTGTTCAAGTGGGGGGATTAGCCCCTCATCTGGCTTCGGAAATAGTCACCATTGGCCAAGCTTTAGCTTCTTTGTCTATTTTATTATTTGGCGTTTTAGCAAATAAAACCAACGGTCGGAAAATATGTTTGATGGGACTCGGTTTGACCATCCTTTTTGCCCCTGTTATTTTGAGTTGTGGGCAATCCGGCAGTATTTCCGTAACGCTGGCAGGTCAATTCATTTATGCACTATTAAATGGAATGGTGTCTGCTCCGATGATGACATTAATGGTCCCCTTATTTAAACCGCAGATACGATTTCGCGGCAATGCTTTAGCTTGGAGTATTCCCGCCGCTATTTTTGGAGGAACCACTTTATTGGTTGCACAAACCTTAATCAATCGATTTGGATTCTTAGGTCCTGGACTTTATATTTCTGTTGTAGCCGCAATAGCATTTTTCACCCTGCAATGGGCCAGCAAAACTTCCCAACCCAACGAAGCATACCAAATTTCAGTTCCATTAAAGTTACAAAACCAAAGCCCACCCTAACGCATTGGACTCTTATCCATGAAAAAAGAAATTCTCATCGTGATTGGCAGCTTGGATGTCGGTGGAACAGAACGTCATCTTGCAGCCCTTCTCCCCCGCCTGGTGGCTGCAGGCAGATCGGTTCGGATCATTACTTTAGTGAAAAAAGGGGTCCTTGCTGCCGATTTAGAAAAGCAGGGCGTGCCGGTCGTTTGTATGCTTTCTGATCAAAATACAAAACGCTTGCAACGATTACCCAATCCATTGAAACGCTTGACTCGCTTGTTCCTCTGTGTTTCTCGTCTCGCATTACTCTTACGGAAAGAAAAAAATACCATTGTCCATTTTTTCCTTCCGGAAGCCTATGTTGTGGGTATGCTCGCCACGCTATTGGCTGGGTTTCCTGGACCCAGAGTGATGAGCCGGCGCTCATTGAATTATTATCAACATAAACGACCATTCATAGGCTGGCTGGAAAAGAAACTCCATACCAAAACCACTTATATTCTGGGCAACAGTGCTGCCATTCTGAATCAGCTCAAAGAAGAAGAACAGGTTCCTGCAGAAAAATTAGCGCTTATCTACAATGGGATAGATTTCTCATCTTTTGTGAACCTCACACCAAGCGAGATAACCAGAAAAAATTTAAATATCAAGCCGGGAGCCTTGGTTATGGTTATTGTTGCTAATTTAATCCCCTACAAAGGACATGTCGATTTACTCGCGGCTTTGGGCATCATCCAAGATAAACTGCCTCCTGACTGGCAATTGATTTCCGTTGGAAGAGACGACGGAATCGGCCCTTCTTTACAAGAACAGGCCAAAGCGCTCGGACTCATGAATCACCTCTTATGGCTTGGCAGTCGCAAAGATATTCCGGATATTCTTGGCTGTGCTAATATTGGTCTTCTAGTCTCTCATGAAGAAGGCTTTTCGAATGCCATTTTAGAAGGCATGGCGGCCAGTTTACCCATGATTGTCACTCGAGTTGGCGGCAATCCCGAAGCGGTGATAGACAACATGACCGGCTTGGTGGTTGAACCTAAAAATCCCAGTGCCATCGCCAATGCGATTTTAACTTTGGTAAACAGTCCTCAGCAAGCGGCTGAATACGGGCGCCAAGGATATCTACGCGTTCATAACCATTTTTCTTTAGACGCTTCAGTAAAAGCTTATGAACAGTTTTATGAAAGATTAGACTGAGAAACTCCTCTTGAGGAATAGCAACACAATACCAGAAGCGTGCCCTTTATATGTCATAGTCTATAAAAGTACAATTCGTTGGAGTAATGCCTTGAAGCGATTGATCAGCCCACATGTAGCAAGTCCAACTTGTTTGACCATTATCCTGATTAATGTGGTAATCTAATTCTGGTTCAAAACCACTAAATACACTCGTAGATCCATAAACACCAATCTCACAATTAGTAAAAACAGCAATCTGGCTGACAGTCGGGGATGGATAACTGAGTTGCCCTTCGTAGTCACTGGCAATCATATTGGGAATAGGTAATTGTGAACAATCACTGGCACCTGTAGATTGCAAATATTCTGCAACGATGTTTTTTGCATATACACCAGCGTTCACCATATCAACCATCTTGGCCTGTAACATAAAATCTCTATAGCTCGGAATTGCAATGGAGGCCAGTATTCCAATGATTGCGATGACTATCATCAATTCAATTAGAGAAAACCCCTTAATGCCATCTTTCATATAAAGCTCCAATTACAGCGTATCTACATTAGTTTAGACTAAATTGATTAAGATTTGTTCAATAATTACTTGATGATCAATCCTTCCTTTTAGGCTAGAAAAGAAGGGCAAACAAGACTCACGACACCTTATTGACAAAAGTTCGTGCAGCTCAACGATTTTGTTCAATTTTACGGGCACATTTTTGTGGGAACGACAGTGCGTAAAGGGTTACGTTGTGGAATCAATTGTTTAAATACGTTTGGCAACATTACTGTCTCTTCTATCAAGAGCCAAGTTATCCTCTAAATATTGTTCAATCATCTCGAGACTCACACCACCCTTAATTTTAATTTTGTCCGGTTCATCCCCTATATTTTGCATGATGTATGCAGCGACATCTTCAACATACAGATCTTTATCTTCTAGGTCTCCATACTTCTCGACTTTCTTTCCCTGATACTCATGAGACGCACCTTTATATTTCGCGTAACGATCCAAACATACTTCCATGCCTGTATCAATATCAAGTTCAGGCTGAGATACTTTACTTACCCAATCTTCTAACGCCCTCATATTCCCATCGATACAAACCCCACCAGGAATGTTTTTAAACAAATCTGCTAGACGATTGTTTTCTTTCGCCCATTTCAATATGTTTTCCATCGAAAGATGAAAAGAACTCATCGCAGTCTTAACAGAAATACCCTTATAATACTTTCGATCGCGCGGGTTATAACATTCAATGTGAAACGGAGTTATTGGGGGCTTCCCTAAATACAAAAACTTCACTTCCTCTAGTTTTTTCCGATACTCTTTACTGATATAACTCAAGTGATCCTCTGCATTGTCATTTAAATCTCGCAAGGCTCCAAAGAATCTCTGCGCATTATGCAGTTCTTTTTCGGTCAATTTCATTTTATGTTCGTCAAACAGTTTGTCTAACTCGGCATATAATGCAGCATTATTGACAAGAGGGGTATTGTCCTCTCTTTTCTTTTTGCGCAATTTAAACAGACTGCAGATTTTTCTCATCAGCATAGCACAACTTAGAATAAGATGATTGATCCCCTTTCCTACTTTGTGATTACTCTTTCCGTGTTTCTCTTTCTTAAGCTCATCCTGAATATTATTAAGTCGGTCAATATAGCCACTCAGCTTCTTGAATTCAGCTTCTAGCAACTCTTCCAATTGTGGGTTCAGATCTTTCTTGGTATTTTTTCCTATCTCATCAACATACTTATCAAGTATTTGATTGATTAAATGAATGTGTTTCGCAACCGATTCCATATGAGGATGTTTTCTGGACAGTTCTTTGTTTAATTCTTCAATTTCTTTAAACCAATCATCCATGTGTGCACCCTTTACTTGCAAATTGAACATTAAGTCAATATTTGAAATGCTAAGACTGCACGATTCAAGTATTGAACAAAGCTCCATGTGTAAATGCTGAGTTTTATGATGTTTGTCGAGAAAGAAAAGTCCTGGATGCCCATGTTTCATTCGCCCACTCCAACAGTAGTAGAACCAGTTTATCGGTTGGATAGGGCGGCGAAGTATTAGTTCAATGACCGTGTAATACTGCGAAGGCTAGGATTAACCGGTTATTAAAAGTCTGGACATCCCCACGCAAGCGGGGATCCAAAGGGAATTCTCTAAGCATCAATTTTTTGACTGGATCCCCGCTGACGCGAGGATGACTCAACGAAATTTGGTGGGATTCACCAGTCCGTTGGGAAGGACTGGGTTCGCTTTTTAACTCGCTAACGTAACTTTCTAGATTCATCCCAAGGTTACTGCAGTGCGTCGTCCGTAGGACGAAGCCTGGCGGAGAGAGAGGGATTCGAACCCTCGGTACGTGATTAACGTACACACGCTTTCCAGGCGTGCTCCTTAAACCGCTCGGACATCTCTCCAAAGTGAAAAGGAGGATAGCCTAAAGTTAAGGATCTTGACAAGAAAAATGATTCTTCAGGAGGAAATCTTACTCGACTCTCACGTCACTCTTAAGACCCATCAGCAAAAAATAAGTTTGTCAGCTACGTTTTTATCGCTTTTCCCCGATTCCCCCAGCGAAAACCTGTTGCTCTGAATTTTAATTTATCCTAAACTGATTTTTGCTTGTCTATAAGTGTTCATGTCCTGAACATAATGGGGAAATGGCAATAATTCTATGGCAATCGTTGAAGATCACAAAAAAACACTCGAAAAAAAGCTTGTACTTTCCATTATGAGCCAAATTGAAAATACCCCGGAAATTTCACAGCGCGCGCTCTCGAGCCAATTGGGCATCGCCATAGGGCTGGTCAATAACTACCTGAAGCGTTGCGTCCAGAAAGGCTGGATAAAAATACAACATGTACCCACCAGACGATACGCTTATTATATGACCCCCAGAGGCTTTATCGAAAAAGCCAAATTGAGCGTTCAATATTTGTCTTCCTCTTTTATTTTCTTTCGTGATGCACAAAACCAACTCATTGAATTATATGAACAGTGTGCACGTCAGGGCTGGCATCGCATTATTTTAATCGGTGTGGGAGATTTATCTGAAGTCGCCTTGCTCGTCACCAAAAAGATGACCGGAACAGCAACCGTAGTCGTCGTCCCCGTCGAAAATTTTGAGATGCCACCTCATTTTGACTGCGTGATTATTACTGATATGTGCTCCCCACAAAAAACATTTGAGTCTTTATTAAAAAAAATACCAGCAGAAAAAATACTGACTCCCTCTTTATTGCATATTTCTAGACAATCCTTTTATAAGTCCAAAGGAAATTTATGAAAGCTTTTCATAAGGCAACAATTATTATTTTGTATTACAGAGTGAGATAGAGCATGGTAAAAATCGGCGTAATTGGTTGTGGTTGGTGGGGTAAAAATTTAGTCAGAAATTTTGCCGAGCTAGGGGTATTAGCGGCAATTTGTGATTCTAATGTTGAGACAACCAAAAAACTTTCTGAACTACACAAGGTACCGAGTTTAAGCCTGGACGAAATGATTTCTAATAACGACATTCAAGGTGTGGCCGTTGCAGCTCCAGCAGCTCAACACGCTGAGATTGCGAAAAAGTTACTCAAAGCAGGAAAACATGTCTTTGTCGAAAAACCACTGGCTCTACACATTCATGAAGCCCAGGAACTGTGTGATCTGGCGCATCAAACCAAACAAGTCTTGATGGTGGGACATCTACTGCAGTATCATACGGCATTTTTAGAATTAAAACGCCTTGTCCACGAGGGCCGATTAGGAAAATTACAATATATCTATTCAAACCGCTTAAATCTCGGAAAATTTCGAAACGAGGAAAACATTCTGTGGAGTTTCGCACCTCATGACATCTCCATGATTTTAAGCCTGGTCGGCGATCTGCCCGAAAATGTTTTTGCAGTGGGTTCTCATTATTTAAGCCCACATATTGCTGACATCACTAATACACACTTATCTTTTAGAAACGGCGTCAATGCCCACATATTCGTTTCTTGGTTACACCCTTACAAAGAGCAAAAATTAGTCATTGTGGGGGATAGAGGCATGGCCGTGTTTGACGATGGCCAGGCATGGGAAGATAAATTGCAGTTATATCCGCATCAAATTAACTGGGTAAACGGCATACCAAACCCTGCTAAAGCAGAAGCCATTCGTATCCAAGTGCCAAAAGAAGAACCCTTGAGATTAGAATGCCAACATTTTGTCGACTCTATCACACAAAATAAAAAACCGAGAACCGATGGAAATGAAGGTCTCAGTGTATTACGTGTACTAGATGCTGCCGAACGTTCATTAAGAACAGGGCAAAACATCCAAATACAAGATAATACCCCAGCTTATTTTAAACACGAATCTGCATATGTTGATGAGGGTTGTGAAGTTGGACCAGGTTCAAAAATCTGGCATTTCAGCCACATTTTAGGAAATACTAAAATTGGCAGCAATGTCATCATTGGTCAAAACGTGATGATCGGGCCAAATGTTAAAGTTGGCAATGCTTGTAAAATTCAAAATAATGTTAGTTTATACAAAGGCGTGATATTAGAAGATGGTGTTTTTTGTGGTCCATCTTGTGTATTTACTAATGTCAATAATCCCAGAGCTGAAATTGAACGCAAAGATGAATTCCGCGAAACGTATGTTGAAAAAGGCACCACCATAGGGGCAAATTCAACCATTGTCTGTGGCGTTCGATTAGGTGCATTTTGCTTTATTGGCGCTGGGGCTGTGGTGACACATGATGTCCCCGCACATGCCCTCGTCGTTGGCGTCCCGGCACGTCAAATAGGATGGGTTAGCCATTCTGGTGAGCGACTGGGGCCTGATTTAATTTGCCCACGCGAACAAAGACAGTATCGATTAACAGCAACAAACCAACTGGAAGAGGTCGTAGATGACAACCATAGCATTAAACAAACAGTTACCACTGAAACATAAAATTTCTTTTATTGATCTTAAAGCTCAACAGCAAAATCTGCGTACTAAAATTGACGCGGCGATTGCAAAAGTTTTAGATCATGGGATCTATATTTTAGGACCAGAAGTCACCGAACTTGAGAATGCATTAGCAGAGTTCTGTGGTGTGAAATATGCCATCACTTGCTCCGACGGAACAGATGCTTTATCTCTAGGATTAATGGCAAAAGGGATTGGCCCCAAAGATGCCGTCTTTGTGCCTTCTTTTACCTTTGCAGCGACTGCAGAAGTCGTCGCCGGAGCCGGAGCAACACCAGTATTCATTGATGTTTTACCAGATTCTTTCAATCTCGATCCCAAAAGTTTAGAACAAGGCATTCAAACTGCTATCCAATTGGGACTAAAACCTCGGGGAATTATACCGGTTGATTTGTTTGGCCAACCCGCTGATTACCAAACCATTGATGCGATAGCAAAAAAACACCAATTATGGATCATGCAGGATGGTGCACAAAGTTTTGGTGCTTTTTATCAAGGACGCCGAGTCGGAAATATGGGAGACATCGCAACAACCAGTTTCTTCCCAGCAAAACCACTGGGCTGTTATGGGGATGGTGGAGCTGTCTTTACCAATGATGAAACTATCGCAGAAGTCATTAAAAGCCTTCGGTTCCATGGAAAAGGAACTGAAAAATATGATAATGTCCGCGTTGGGTTGAATGCGCGACTAGACACCGTACAAGCGGCCATTTTATTAGAAAAACTAAAAGTTTTTCCTGAGGAGATTAACCTACGGAATGCTATTGCAGCACGGTATACAAATGCATTAAAAAACACCGTACAAGTTCCCATGGTCATCGAACAAGCGACTTCTGTATGGGCGCAATACACCATTCGCTTACCCAAATTTATCGACCGAAATCAATTGATAGCGGATCTAAACCAGCAGGGTGTTCCAACGATGATATACTATCCTAAGCCCTTGCATTTACAAACTGCTTATCAGCAATATCCACGCGCCAGTGAAAACCTCTTGGTTTCTGAGCAGCTTGCGAATGATGTCCTCAGTCTGCCCATGCATCCGTATCTGGAAGAGGACCAGCAAGACTACATTATCGAAGCAGTTAATCATTTTTGCAAAAGTTAATGGTGTATAGAATCGCTATGCTATACACACTCTTAAATAGGCCTAAAGGTGTTTTATGTGCGGCATAAGCGGAATTGTTAATATTAATCACCATAGGATAGACGGGTTACAACCAAAATTGGAAGTGATGAATCGCCTATTAAAACACCGCGGGCCTGATGGAAACGGGATTTGGGTTAATAAAAAAAATAGTGTGGGGTTGGCGCACCAACGACTAAGCATTATTGATTTGAACACTCAGGCAAATCAACCGATGTGGGCCGAGAATGAAACAGTGATTGTCTTTAACGGCGAAATTTACAACTATCTTGAATTACGAGCTTCCTTAAAAGACAGCTGGAACTTTAAAACCAAATCCGACACTGAAACGATTCTAGCAGCTTATCAGCGCTACCACCATGATTGCATGCACCATCTACGCGGGATGTTTAGTTTTGCATTGTGGAGCGAGAAAGAAAATAAGTTGCTTTGTGTTCGAGATCGCTTTGGGATAAAGCCATTTTACTATGTGATTCAAGATGGGCTGTTTATTTTTGCCTCCGAAGTGAAAGCACTGCTGCCATTCCTAAAATCTGTAGATACAGATGAAGAAGCATTCTCTGAATATATTACCTTTCAATACACAATTGGCGAAAAAACACTAATCAAAGGCGTAAAACAATTATTACCAGGACATGCCCTAGATATTACTAATGGAAAAGTAAACGTTTGGCGATATTGGGACGTTCAATATAATATCGATACCGATCATACAGAAACTTATTTCGCTGAAAAGCTAGATGAACTTTTAAATGACAGTTTAAAACTCCACTTAAGG
>Ga0206800_1004_pt1 | contig 55689 bp, 45 predicted proteins | sample Alteio_BWOrgCont_64_FD_152898 | JGI IMG/M metagenome (GOLD analysis project Ga0206800, IMG submission 152898) | Enriched cells from forest soil in Barre Woods Harvard Forest LTER site, Petersham, Massachusetts, United States -... | ecosystem: Environmental > Terrestrial > Soil > Temperate forest >... | reverse complement strand
GATTCGGATTGTTTTGGAGGGCAAGCCTGTAATGGAAGTGGCAGTTGTGTCACTTTAAATAGCGGTTGTGGTTCCGATACTGATTGCGCAGATGGACAAACTTGTAACAATGGGAGTACCTGTGCAAACAATATGGGCAGTTGTGCTCAAGATTCGGATTGTTTTGGAGGGCAAGCCTGTAATGGAAGTAGTAGTTGTGTCACTTTAAATAGCGGTTGTGGTTCCGATACTGATTGCGCAGATGGACAAACTTGTAACAATGGGAGTACTTGTGCAAACAATATGGGCAGTTGTGCTCAAGATTCGGATTGTTTTGGAGGGCAAGCCTGTAATGGAAGTGGCAGTTGTGTCACTTTAAATAGCGGTTGTGGTTCCGATACTGATTGCGCAGATGGTCAAGCCTGTAATGGAAGTAGCAGTTGTGTCACGTTAAACAGCGGTTGCGGTTCAGATGCTGATTGCGCCGATGGTCAAGGGTGTATCTACAACGTGTGTACAAATCCAAATGGTAGTTGTACTCAAAATCAAGATTGTGGTGGTGGACAAATTTGTAGTAATGGGGGTACTTGTATTAATTATAACTATAATTGCCAAAGTAATAATGATTGCGGTATAGGGTACACATGTTATGGTGATAATTGTACTTTAGAATGTACAGATGACTCTGTATGTAGCTCTGGACAAAGGTGTACCAATGGTTATTTTTGTAGAAATACTGGAAGTTGTGGCTCTAATGTGGATTGTCCCTTAGGGCTTTATTGTAATAACGAAGATTGTGTCACTACTGGTACTTGTAACACTGATTATGACTGTGTTGGTGGACAAACATGTATAAGTAATGTTTGCCAATGAACTTTATTAATATATAATGGTATCAATTTTAAATCTGGAAGAAGATGAATTATCGTAAAAGGACATAGATAGTAAGTTTATGGACTCTAACAAACAAGCAATTACCTATCTTAAAGATTATAAAACGCCCATTTTTTCAATTGAAAATGTTGATTTGATTTTTCATTTGGAAGAAGCAAAGACAAGCGTTATATCCAAACTTACCTGTCGTTTTAAAACAGAAACAAGACAAAATCAATTAAATTCTATCACTCTGTTTGGTGAAAATTTGATCTTAAAATCCATTCAATTAGATGGGAGAGCGTTAGCAAAATCTGAATATGTTGTTAACGAGAAACAATTAGTCATTCATGAGGTTCCTAATCGATTTATCCTGGTTATTGAAACAGAGATTTATCCTGAGAAAAACAAAGAGCTGTCGGGGTTATTTAAGACAAATGTCTTGTTTTGTACCCAGTGTGAACCCGAAGGATTTCGTAGAATAACATACTTTCTGGATAGACCAGATAATATGAGCAAATTTTCAACAACTATTCAAGCGGATAAAAAGCGGTATCCAGTGCTCCTTTCGAATGGGAATTGTATGGATAAAGGGGAGATGGATGCTGACCGACATTGGGTAAGATGGGAAGATCCTTTTTTAAAACCGAGTTATTTATTTGCACTTGTGGCAGGAGATTTAGTGGCTATTGAGGACTTTTTTGTAACTCAAAGTAGTCGGTTAGTAACGCTCAGAATTTATGTTGAAAGAGAAAATCAAGATAAATGCCTACATGCTATGCAAGCACTCAAAAAAGCCATGAAGTGGGATGAAGAAAATTATGGCAGAGAATATGATCTAGATATTTATATGATTGTGGCTGTCAATGATTTTAATATGGGTGCTATGGAAAATAAAGGTCTGAATATTTTTAATGCCAAATATATATTGGCAAGACCTGAAACTGCGACTGATGATGATTATCAATATATTGATGCAGTGGTTGGTCATGAATATTTTCATAATTGGTCTGGAAATCGAATCACCTGCCGGGATTGGTTTCAGCTGAGTTTGAAAGAGGGGCTAACGGTATTTCGGGAACATCATTTTTCTGCGAATATTTCCCAATCTCCAGTAAGCCTAATTGAAAATACGCGTGGATTAAGAACGTATCAGTTTAGTGAGGATGCAAGCCCGATGGCCCATCCGGTACGTCCAGATTCCTATCTTGAAATCAATAATTTTTATACATCCACTATTTATGAAAAAGGGGCCGAAGTTATCCGGATGTTAAAAACTTTGATAGGCCCTAAATGTTTCCGTCAGGGGATGGATTTGTATTTTCAACAACATGATGGAAAAGCAGTTACCATCGAAGATTTTATTCACTCAATGGAAGTCGTTTCAAATAAAGATTTAACGCAGTTTTGCCTTTGGTATTCCCAAGCAGGTACACCGATCATAGAAGTGCTTGAACATTATGATGATCTTGAAAAGATCTTTCGTTTGACTCTGATCCAGTCTTGTCCAGCGACGCCAAATCAACCAATAAAAAAACCATTTGTCATCCCCGTAGCGATAGGCTTATTAGATAGTGAAGGGAAGGATATGTTATCAAAGACCCAAGTTTTGGTTTTAGATCAAGTCGAAAAAGAGTTTGTGTTCAAAGATATTGATGAGCCGCCGGTTCTGTCTCTATTGAGAAATTTTTCTGCGCCGGTGAATGTGAAATTTAATAGGAATCATCAAACTTTATCTTTTCTGTTATCCAATGATAGTGATGATTTTTGTCGGTGGGATGCTAGTCAAAAATTAACTGAAAATATCTTGTGGAAGTTGGTTGAAACGGCGGAGGATCAAGCGCTTTGGGAAACACCGACTAATTGGTTAGCGTCTTTTAAAGATTTGTTGAGTAATAAACAAGTTAACCAGGCTTTAACAGCAGAAATTCTGTCGCTACCTTCGATTAATGTTTTTATGCAACAACGGCCTGGAACGGATATTGAAAAAATATTTTTAGCCAGAAATTTTTTAAGAAAAATGTTGGGGCAAGAATTAAGTGGGCTGTTTTTGGAAACCTATAAAGAATCGGTAATGTTTGGTTCATATCGGTATGAACCAAAATCAGTTGCTTGTCGGCGACTTAAAAATATTTGCTTAAGTTATTTAATGATGGGAGAGAATCCTATAGCTATTGAGGTATGTCTGGATCAATGGAAATCAGCCGATAACATGACTGATTCTATGGGCGTTTTATCGGCGTTGATCAATTGGTCTGGAAACGAACGCACGATGGTATTCAAAGAATTTTATCAAAAATGGCAGAATAACACCTTGGTATTGGATAAGTGGTTTAGAATGCAGGCTTTATCAGAATTGCCCGGAACATTGGAAGTTGTAAAAAGTCTTATGCAACATCCAGCTTTTGAGATAACAAACCCAAACAAAGTGTATGCATTAATTGGTGCTTTCACAACCGCTAATCTGGTTCGTTTTCACGAATTGGATGGTTCCGGCTATCGGTTTTTGGCAGATGTTATTTTAGAAATCAATGCTTTTAATCCACAATTAGCTGCTAAAATGGCAAGAGGTTTTTCAAGTTGGAATCGGTTTGATACTAATCGTCAGGAAAAAATGCGCACAGAATTGCATCGGCTGTTGCAGGATAAAAATCTGTCGAAGAATGTCTTCGAAGTGATTTCTAAATCCTTGGCGACTGAGGGGTAGGCTTTGTAACCCATCGATACCAGGGCATATTGAGGACCCAGCTTAACCAAACAAATGCCAGTAGGGTTCCAAAGAACACATCGCTAAACCAATGTGCGCCTCCAAAAAGCCTTGGGAGACAAAAAAAGCTAGCAAATAGGATCCCGGGTATCGCCACTTTTTTAGGAGATGACAGCGCGGTAAAAGAAGCCCAATAAGTGAGCGAAAAAGCATGTGCACTTGGAAAAGAAGTACTAGAACTGTCTTTGATCAAAGGATTATCTAAAACAGTGGATAATTTGATCACGGGCTGCAATACCAATGAAGGAGAGTCACGGACCACATGCAGGAGTTGATGGAAAATACTATTTTGTAATTGCCAACCGATCTCAAAACAGATCCAGAAATAAATCGTTTGTTTTAATCGAATTTTTCGACGGTTCGGATCTTTGGTTGCATGAAGCGCCCATAGGTTAAAAATGCCAGCAATGATCAAAGTAAGCTTAGATTCTAGTGGGTGATTTAATGTTCCCCAAAACTGTTGCCAAAAAGGTCTGGCTTCCAGAGAGTCATTCAGTGTCTTAAAGATGGCAAAATCCCAGTGCTGAAGCACGGGGAAAGTTACTGGGTTTATCCAAAGAACTACAGTTGTTATTAGAAACAGATGACTGATCCAAAATAGCCTTTGCTGCCAAGAAGATTCTGTTTGGACGTTCAAAAACATCATATTTGTTTGAGTACAGGACCTTCGCTCGAATAAGCTAAGACGCTGCCCCTGTCACCCCAATCACCGAGGACAATGCGCTTTGCAGTGTGTCCATCTAACATGAATTCGTGAATATTTGGTTGATGGGTATGTCCGTGTATTAAAGTGTAAGCTTTATTTTCTCGCATTAAATGATAAACGGCGCTCTGAGCAACGTCCCAATGGCGTGGATTTTTATCGTGACTGGGTGGTCTACGTGAAGAGCGTGAACGTAAAAATTGAGCAATAGCACGTCGCCATGTCAGAGGCAGTTTTAAAAATATTTTTATTACGGTTGGGTGGCGAACAATTTTTCTGAACAGTTGGTATTTTTTGTCTAAAGTACACAGCTCGTCACCATGTGTTAATAGGATGGGTTCTTGATTAAGAAACAGCACCATCGGATCGGTCAATAAATGTCCATTGATTGCTTGAATAAAGTTATTTCCAATCAGAAAGTCTCTATTACCTTGCATGAAATATACCGGAACACCTTGCTGTGTAAGTTTGGCGAGGGCTGTGATAATGTTTGCATCATGTGAGTCCTGATTATCGTCACCAACCCACACATCAAAAAAATCTCCCAGAATATATAAAGCTTCTGCTTTTGACGCTTCTGTTTCTAGAAAATTTAAAAATAATTCCGATGTTTTTGGGCGTTTAGCACAAAGATGTAAATCGGAAATAAAAAGTACTGTCATTTAGGTTTGCTCGGCACTGAGCAGGACAATGTCCTCGACAGGAACATCGCCGTGCCCTGCTCGATTGGTTGTCTGGGTTTCACTGATTTTGACGACGATATCCATTCCTTCGATTACTTTTCCAAAGGCACAATAGCCGTAACCGCTGGTCGTTTCGCTTTGAAAATTGAGAAAAGTATTATTGGCAACATTAATGAAAAACTGAGATGAAGCTGAATGAGGATCGCTCGTTCGGGCCATGGCGATGGTGCCATATTCATTTTTAAGGCCGCTTTTTGCTTCATTTTGAATAGGGGGATGGCCGTTTTTTTGTTGCATACCGGATTCAAGCCCACCCCCTTGGACCATGAAACCTTTGATGACGCGATGAAAGATTGTTCCATCATAAAATTTGTCATTCACATACCGCAGGAAGTTTTCGGTCGTTTTTGGAGTTGCTTTTTCATCTAACTCAATTACTATGGAGCCTTGAGAAGTCTTTAGGGTTACCTGTGCCATCGTCCAATTCCTGATAAATAACGCATTCTACCATAAATTTTGGGGTTGATCTGCTAGGCTATCCAGAAGAGGAGAAAATTGTGTACAATCCTGGGATGAAACCATCACTAAAAACCCGTTTTGCACCGAGCCCGACGGGGTTAATGCATTTTGGCAACCTTCGAACAGCACTGTTTAATTATTTATATGCAGAGCGTTTTCAAGGGATTTTCCTCTTGCGAATCGAAGATACCGATACCGCGCGTTCGGAGCAGATCTTTTCCGAGGCAATCAAACAGGACTTAAGCTGGCTTGGGCTGGAATGGCAAGAAGGGCCATTTTTTCAGTCAGAACGTCAAGCGATTTATCAGGAATATTACGAGCAGTTAGTGCAATCCCGGCGTGTATATCCCTGTTTTTGTACCGAAGAAGAGTTAGCAATCACGCGCAAGGTTCAGATGGCAGCGCACCAGCCCCCTCGATATCCAGGAACTTGCCGCCGTTTAAGCCAAGCAGAAATTGAATTGCGCCAATCCCGTGGGATGCCGAGTACCTTACGTTTCGAAGTTTCAGACGGGCAAACCATCGGATTTGAAGATGTCATTAAAGGGAAACAACAATTTGACAGCAGCCACATTGGTGATTTTATTATTCGCCGTCAGGATGGTAGTGCTTCTTTTATGTTCTGTAATGCCATTGACGATGCTTTAATGGGGGTAACACATGCTTTGAGGGGGGACGATCACCTCACGAATACGCCAAGGCAGATTTTGATATTACAGGCTTTAGGATTATCGATTCCCCATTATGGCCATTTTCCGACCATCTTGGGACCTGACAGTCGACCGTTATCCAAGAGGAATGGCAGTCGTTCGCTGCAAGAGCTGCGAGAAAACGGGTTTTTGCCGTTGGGTATTTTGAATTATCTGTCGCGCTTAGGTCATCACGATCCCGATTTATCTTTATTGAGTCTGGCCACACTGGCAGAACATTTTGATTTGGCACGGATCAGCAGTTCACCGGCTCATTATGATGTGGCTCAATTGAATCATTGGCAAAAAGAAGCCATGCATCATTGTTCCTGGGAAACGTGTTGGGATCTCCTGCCCGACACAGTCAAAAAGAGAGTTCCTCCAAACCCGGAATTAAGGCAGAAGTTTATAGAGGCCATACAGCCCAACTTGGTCATGCCAGCAGAGGCTTTACCATTGGCAGAAGCGATTTTTAATGAAAAATTAAGCTTTAGCCCAGCAATATCGAAAGTATTAGAAGAGGCTGGGGTAGAATTTTTTAATGTAGCTCTGAAGTATTTGGAGGAAGATTTAGAGGTGACTTATTCCTCGCTCATCACTCATTTACAGCAAATAACAGGGTTGAAAGGTAAGGCGTTATTTTTTCCTTTAAGAGCGGCTTTAATGGGCGACCTCCATGGACCTGAAATTGCCAAGATATTGGATTTAATGGGTCAAGAGAAGGTTAAATCCCGCTTTCGTGAAGTCATTGTTCTGCTTAAAGAGTCCAAGCATGCTACAAATTTATAATACGTTATCGAAAGAAAAGGAAATATTCAAACCTAGAAAACCTGGTAAAGTAGATTTATATGTGTGTGGACCCACCGTTTATGATCAGTGTCATGTTGGGCATGCGCGTGTTTTTTTAGTCTTTGATACGATTGTGCGATATTTGCAATATCTGGGTTTCGAAGTGAAATATGTTCGTAATATTACGGATATCGACGATAAAATTATCAAAAGGGCGGAAGAAAATAACGAAACCATTCATTCATTAACCAGTCGAGTGATCGAAGCAATGACTGAGGACTTTGATCGCTTAAATCTTTTGCCTCCGACCGTACAACCGAAGGCGACAGAATACATTGAACCCATGTTGGAGTTGATTGAGCGGCTGATTGCTAAAGGATATGCTTATGTTGGAGCCAATCACGATGTGTATTACGATGTCCAAAAGTTTGAAAGTTACGGGTGTCTATCGCATCGGGATTTAAACGAATTACAAGCCGGCAGCCGAGTAGAAGTAAATGAAGCCAAACGGAATCCGCTCGATTTTGTCCTCTGGAAAATGGCCAAAGCGGGAGAACCCAGTTGGCATTCTCCCTGGGGATTAGGGCGGCCTGGTTGGCATATTGAATGCTCGGCAATGTCCTTGCGAAATTTGGGAGAAACGTTTGATATTCATGGCGGGGGGCCGGATCTTAAATTTCCACACCATGAAAATGAACGAGCACAGTCGGAAGCAGCCAACGGGAAACATTTTGTGAATTATTGGATGCATGTTGGCTTTGTCCAAAAAGATAAAGAAAAAATGTCTAAGTCTTTGGGTAATTTTTTAACCATTCGAGAATTTTTAAAATCTTCCAACCCAGAAACTCTGAGGTATTTTAGTATCAGCAGCCATTATCGTAGCCCGGTTGAATTTACGGATGAGCATTTGGAATCGGCGTATCAAGCGCTAGAAAGGTTCTATATCACCTTACGCGGGCTTCCTATGGGTGAAGATGTGAAAATTCCGCTAGAGACTGAATTTGAACAACGTTTTCAAAAGGCAATGAATGACGACTTCAATACCCCGGAAGCGCTAGCGGTTTTATTTGATTTGGTTCGACACATCAATCGACTTCGAGAGCAAGATTTAAGAGCTGCAGTACAGTGGGGGATGTTGTTGAGAGCGTTGGGCAATGTTTTGGGGATCCTTTATCACGATCCGGAACAATTTTTGCAAAACCTGATGGGTAAGTCTATCGCACCGAAAGAGATCGAAGATCTCATTGAGCAACGGAATATGGCACGTGCGGCAAAGAATTGGCAGGAGGCGGATAGGATTCGGGACAAACTGCTATCACAAGGAGTTACCTTAGAAGATACGCCAATGGGTACCCTTTGGCAGTCTGCCTCAAATCACGAGGGCACTTAAAAGAGGAAGTGCCCTACGATGATGATGGCTTAGCTATTTCTGATTATTTGTATTGTCTGTACTGTTGGTAGCAGTTGGGGTCGATGGTGTGTCAGTGACGACTTCTCCACCCAAGCTTTTACAAATATCCGCGCTTGGTTCCCATTTCCAGCCTTGGGCTCGTTCTACCGGGGTTCCAGTTGGGGTCGCAAACTTACATTTTACTCGGCCGGGAGTGGTCGTTGTGGTCGTTGTCGTGGTGGTTCCTGCTGCAAAGGCAAGTCCGGAAGCTAAGGACAGCGTTACCGCCCCAACCATAACCCATTTCACCATTTGTATTCCTTTCATATCTGAACTCTCCTGAAAATAAGGCATTATTTCTTATCATAAAGACCATACGCTACAAAACCATGGTCTTATGAAACTCTGGATAACACTCGATTAGACTAAATCAGGGGAGATGAAAATTCAACTTTTAAAATAAAAAAGGTAGGCCTAGGCCTACCTTTTTTGGGATCAGAAAGTAATTATTTGCTTTCTGGAGCTTTGCAGCCTTGGGCAACAAGTTTCGCTACGCAATCTTTGTCTTCACCACATTGGGCAATTTTAGTATCGCATTCTTTTGGATCGATTGTTGTTGCTGTATCAGCAGCAAAAGCGGTACCAAAAACAAACATAGAAGCAATAACAGCAGCGATAATTGATTTCATCGATAACTCTCCAAACAAAAAAATGACGTCATTAAAATTACGAAACCATCCCATGGAAGGAGGCTCGTGGTTTTCTGTCAGGCTTCACACTTCAAACATTTGTTTTCAGGGTAAACCTCGACTCGAGGTTTAGTCTATCATATTTTTTTTCAGTGTCTAGTCTTTATTAAAATTATGCTAAGCGGAGGCAAGAATAACCGGGGTAGCCGGTGGTAGTTTGATGTCATGAGATTGCATTGCGGCTTGGATTTCCATTTGGATGTTGGTTTCTAAACTTGTAAAGGAAGTTTGCTTACCCCAAACAGAAAATTTTAGGGTCACAGAGCAGTCATTGAACTCTAAAAAGGTCAACTCTGGAGCGGGAGAGGAAAGGCATAAGGGGTTTAGTCTCGCGACATCTAGCAGAATTTTTTTCAGTTTAGGGAGGTCTTCTGCAAAGGAAACCCTAAGCTTAATATCCACGCGTCGAATTGGGAATCGAGTGGTGTTTTCAAACTGGGTTTTTATAAGCATCTCATTTGGGATCCGGACAAAAATATTATCTTTTGTTCGGATTTTTATGGATAACAAATCAATGGACAGAACTTCCCCTAAGGTGCCATTGACCACCAGATAATCGCCCACTTCGAAGGGTTTTTCTGCAATTAAGAAAACACCGCTTAAAAAGTTAGAAATGGAGGTTTGAGAAGCAAATGCGACGGCAGCGGTAATAATCCCAGCGGCAATTCCCGCAGCATTTAATAATGCGGTCACATCAATGCCAGAAGCCTTTAAGGGAAAAACGAACGAAAGGATACAGCCAATATAAAACGTAATGCGCCGTAATAATTGGGAATGATGCGCCGAAATATGCCTTTCGGATACTCGGCCAACCACTCGGCAAAGATACAAGGTTACAAATATACCGATAGCCATATAGCTGATGATTCGTATGATAAACAGGATATCAAACCCCTCAAACGAATCTAATAAGTTTTTGGCAAAAGCGGATGGATCAGGCATTGAGATTGACATAATTTTATTTCCACATAGATAGGCCAAATAAGTTCTTTAACCCCGGTTTTATTTGCAAACGGGGGAGCGTGAGTAATTCTACGCCCTCTATGGTTGTCGGAGGGCCTTTGATGATGGTTGTTTCAATCTCGGTGTCTTCTTGCAGAACCTTCAGCTGTTCTGTCCACAGAAAATTTTGTTTATCCGCATAAATAGAAAGGTAAGGCAGCGGGATCTTTAATTCGCGCAAGACCAGTGTGTCTTTTGAGCGATTTTCGATGGAAATTAAACTGATGACTCGTGTGGTATCTCGCGGCAGTTCATCCAATTCAGTGGAGCAAAAAGTTTGGCTTGAATAACACAGCTCACCTTCGAGGGTATTCTTACCAAACCAAGTATCCATCAAAGTTTCGGTCGGGATCTCATCCAGTAAAATGGGGGGAGATCCCACCTCGATTCTGATCCACAAGGGAGAACTGATGTAGAGCTGGATACTTTCACCCGTTGGGATGTAAAAGGCGCGTTCTACTTTGGATAAAAGGGCTCGATCTGGCATTGTTGGTACTAAAGTGATTTGATTGGTGGCCTGTGCTGCAAAGTTCTTAAAGGGCTGTTCTCCCTCTCGATACGTCGTGATATGCCATTGATGGCTATATCGATCTAAGCAGATAACAATTTGCCCCACTTTAAAAAAGCGGGATTGTTCTTCTGCCACCGCAAAATTTCCCCACCATGAATTTTGTTCTTCCAAAGCGGCTGGGATCATAGAATTGGTTTTCTGGGGTGTCTTTTTCTGACCGAAAGATAAAAAACTAAATACTTTTTTGAAAATGGATTTCATTTTCTAACTATTCCTTGAGGCAATGTACTGTCTGCGTAAGTGTAGCTCTTCATAAGCATAAAGTGTATTGGTAAGTAGGGTTGCAACGGTCATCGGGCCAACGCCTCCTGGAACGGGTGTGATCCAGCTGGCATTTTTTCGAGCCGCTTCAAATTCCACGTCACCCACAATCTGTCCATTATCCATCCGATTTATTCCAACATCAACCACTATCGCTCCGGGCTTTATCCAACTTCCTTTGATCAATCCGGGTTGACCTGCTGCAGCAATGAGTAAATCTGCTGTAGCGATTGTGGCGGCTAAATCGCGTGTTTGACGATGACAAGCCGTGACCGTACAACCCGCCATGAGTAATTCGAGGATCATGGGGCGTCCCACCACGTTTGAAGTACCAACCACCGTTGCGTTTAACCCCTTGAGCTCTTGGCCTATGCTGCAGAGGAGCGTTATGATCCCTCTGGGCGTGCAGGGGCGTAAAATGGGGCATTTTTGGGCAAGACGCCCGATGTTGTAAGGATGAAACCCATCCACATCTTTAGTGGGGTGAATGTGTTCTACAATGGCTTGGCTATCGAGATGTGGCGGGAGCGGGAATTGAACCAAAATCCCATCGATTTCTGGATCATCATTTAGTTTATTTATTAACTTTACTAGTTCGTCTTGAGTGATATCTGAATTTAAATGATGGGATTGAGACAGCATCCCGACTTCTTGGCAGGCTTGGTATTTTTTGCCCACATACAATCGAGAAGCGGGATCGTTGCCCACCAAAATGACGGCCAATCCAGGTGGCCTCTTGCCTTGTTGAATAAGCTGTTGGACACGTATGGCTAAATCCTGGCGAATTTTTGCCGCGAGCGCCGTACCACTTAAAATCATGCCTGACATAGAAACCATACTCTGGGTTGTTTGTGGGAATGAAGGCCCATCATAAGATTCCTGGTGTTTTTTCTACAAGCTTTTTATTTAGGTTCATGGACAATTGACTCCGTTGGCTTTTGTCAGAGTGAGTTTGCTCAGCCTAAAACTGGTTTGACTCAAGTTGTGGCAGGACGGTATGATAGCTGCCACATTAAGTATGGATGCATAGAGAAATTCGGGGTATAGCGCAGTCTGGTAGCGCACCTGCTTTGGGAGCAGGGGGTCGTGGGTTCGAATCCCTCTGCCCCGACCAATCATGCGCCCGTAGCTCATCTGGATAGAGCATCAGCCTTCTAAGCTGAGGGTAGCAGGTTCGAGTCCTGCCGGGCGTACCACTCATGGCATACATACTTTCTGACTGAAAAAAGGATTGTTGGCCCAGGGCTAACCTGGCACAATACTAGGCTTCTCAAATCATGGTGGACGTAGCTCAGCTGGTAGAGCCCCGGATTGTGATTCCGGTTGTCGCGGGTTCGAGCCCCGTCGTTCACCCCAGTTTTTTCCTTTAAAATCATAAACTTTTCAGTATTTGTCCCAAGCCACAAAATTTCTCTGTGTCCATTTCGCGGCCATTAAGCTAAAAAACTATTTCTGTACTTGTTAAAACAACCTTGAATTTGTTTGTCTGCTCTTCTTTTTGAAGATTAGAATGACAAAGCACAATGAGTGTCACGCCACTTTGCTTGCTTTCACAAACCGTGTTCGTTGCCTTACAGAGATTTTGCAGTTCAGCAGTTGAATAATGAGTTGTGATATATCACAATTTGTATCTAACAGATCTTGTCGATCGTCAAAGCTAACTCCAGCCACATGATGAATGATTGCATTGCTCCCATGTGAATAGCCACTCTCTTATTTTCGGGAGCCACGATAGGCATTTTGTTTCTAGTATTGCCACTCGTGTAATTGCGTTCATCGAAATAAAGAGTAACAGATTTTCAAGGTAGTTATGCCAGGTATCTATACCGCTACGGATTAAATAAAATGTGTTTAATGGAACAACCATTCTGTTCTTAACATTCCTTTGTAGGATTTTTAATTCTGCTTTGGATTTGTTTTACGAGAATGAATTTCATCGATGAGCACTCTCTGGCTTGTGTTTGCTAGTTCATAGGCCGTTTTTTTTTTGCATATTACCATTATAGGTTAAGTCAATGCCACTTTTCACTAAAATTTTAATTATCTCATCACTTTTACCAGACTTGATTGCTAATTGAAGAGAATTGTAACCATCTGCATCCACTGCATTGATATTAGCTTTGTTGTGTATAGCTTTTTTAAGTGCAGGAATATTACCGGTTGCAGCTGCAGCAAGTAAGCTTTTATCTGCTGTGGTAAGTAATTTTTTATGTGCTGAAGAAAAGGTAGCTTTAGAATTAAACAGAAGTACTTGATTTCTATTTTCTTTATCCTCATCCAACTTGGTAGTCAATAAATTGTTAACACCTTCTTTAAGCTTAAGATGATATTTTTCGTGAACGAGCGAGGGGTTTCTAAGCTCTTTTGCCTGAAGCTCTAGTAAAATATTATGATAGTCTTGAGGAGTTAGTTCTTTAATTAGAGATAATGTTCTCTTTATATGGAGGTCGGATTGATAATTTTCATATGATATATTTGCTGCATCCAGAAAAAAAGTTACTTTTTCTTCATGAGTTAATTCTTTAGAAAATGTGTTGTAAATTTTTTCATTATTAATCATTTCGAGCAGGAACGTATGCATTTCCCCTGCCAGGTACAAATTTATGATGGGCCTAAGTAAGCCAGGTAGTTTTTTAGAAATTTCTGAATTAATTTTGTCGGCTTCTTTAAGAATCCCAGGGTTGGTTATAATGCGGTCTAAAATTGTTAAAAAACATATTAAATCATCATTATCACCTAATATATTTTCAGGTTGCTCTTTGGTAAAATTGTTTACAGCATCTTTGAATATGCTATCCTCTGAAAGAATATTTTCCAGAAAAGCGTTAATGCTTTCCTTCGAGTGGCACTTATGTACAAACAAATTTCTCATGAGCTCCAAATTCATGTTTTCTCTGGCAAGTATTTTTTTTATGTATTCTCTATCATTTAATATTAATTCTGTTGCTAATTTTCCGAAATTTTCATATAAATTTCTCTTTGCATCTAAGGAGTCTCGAAAAAGTGCGATCTGTTTGAGTAAAACAATTTTGTTTGACTTATAAAACAAATAAGCTTCTGTGTGAGGAGTGTCGATAGTATTTGTATCTTGAAATTGCAGTGCATAAAATTGATACAAAGCACAGTCTTTCCCTAATTCGCTTGTTGTTTCAATCTCATAGAGTAGAGCTTCGAAAAACTTTTCTTTATGAGATTTAATTTGATAAAATGGTACTTTGGTACCAGCTGAAAGAAATTCTGAAAATGACTGATCCCCGGTGCAGAGTGATAAAGGATTAGAGTTTACTATAAATCTTCTCATGGTTTCTGAATTTAATGGATATAGATCCATCACCCGCACTTTTATTTTTTTTTGCTTATCATCTTGATTAGGCTTAGGATCTACTGCTTTTAGAACCCCATCTATTTGTTGATAAAACTCGAGTTCAATGTTTGAGTCCATATTATTTTTCAAATACGCTTCAATATCCTCTTTGCTTTTATTGGTCCCACTTGTAGGGCTAATTGGTATAATGATTTCAATTTCATCTCTATTATCATCAAGTGCATCTTGGATACACATGGCTATATATTTCGCTGGATCTATAAAATTTTTCTTAGATTCATTGTCATGTTTTTGATGGTAAGCAAAGTATACGTTATTGATTTGCTCTTTGCGGAGAATAATTTCGCGATACGGATCTAGATTTTCAATATATATTCCCTCACCATCTTTTCCTAGCCCTGTATTAATTTCTGGAAAAATTGGAACATCCTTTGCTGCCTTAGATCTGTATTGAACATTATATTCACTTGTTACAATAACTGGGGGTGGCATTCTTAAAAACATTTCTTTTTCTTCCCATTCTAAGAAATGATAAGTTGCCACAAGAAAAATTGCCGATTGATTACTTAATAAATCTTTGTAGTTAGATATTTCATCCTTCTTTTTTATTATAGGCATAAATTTTACAGAATCCGGCAAATTTTGTGCAGCAAATAATTCTTTTACCTTTTCTAAATCCTGACTATCAACTGATACCATGAAATTAATTTGACCAATTTTATCGCGTATTTCTGGATTGTTTAAAATTAGTTTAATTTGTTTTAGACAAGAGCTTGGATCACCTAAGGTGCCGTCTGGCGCATGTGTAACAAATGAAAAATTAAGTTTCTCGCTATCTGTTGAAGTAATCACAACCCTTATCCCTGAATAAATAATTAGTAAGTTAGATTTGCTATATATAAAAAAGTTTTAGATTACATATGATTTTGTCATAGAAAATTAATTATGTACTTGTTATTTAACCAGCATTGTGCTCTTCTGTAACAGCCCAGGTGCTATAGGTCAACTTTAGGATCTTTAAAAACTAAATTTCTTCTGTGATAAGGGTGTAGTAAACACCTCTTTATAAATGATTGTGTCCAAAATGTGGCTATGGGTTGCATATTGTTGCCTGTTATTGACTGGATTGTAGCGAGCGTGCGGTGAAAACGATAACAAAAACAAGCACTTAAAATTCACGGTTAGGATTGTGATTCCGGTTGTCGCGGGTCGAGCCCTGTCGTTCACCCCAGTTTTTAGTTTTTTGGACTTAATCCTCATCCTTTTGTATTCTTTGTTTGAACCAGTAATTCCAACATGAAGGAATAATGGAAGTGGTAATTTAGATTTCCATCCTATAACAACAATTTCTTGAAAAGGTAAGGAGGGCTTCAATGAATGATCTGGAATTATTATTTGAGAATAAAATAGAGACTATAGTAGTAGATGGTTTTCTTGCCTCAGAGCAAATAAATACTTTTTTAGATGTCCTGTATAAACGGCCTGAATGGAAAGAAGCAAATATTGCTGGAATTCATGAGCACCTTTTTATCGATAAACCTAAACCAAAGCATTTGTTTTTGTCACAATATATGGTTAGGGCCTTCAATACCACGGAAGATGAATATTTGACATTATCGAACAATTATTGGGGAATCTGGAAGGAAATAACAAATAAATGTGGTTTTGATCCCTTTGTTTTATTTACCAATTATTTGAAAAGCACATATCAAATAAATGTTCAATCGGCAATGAAAGAAAACATGGCTTATTGTCCTGTCGTTGTGAGGGATTTATCAGAGGTTGTTTTACCACATGCAGACTATGGTCCTTATGATGGAAATGGATGGGCAATTGAAGAAGTAAATAAACAAGTTGCTTGGAATTTATACTTAACACATCCGGCCGAGGGTGGCGAGACGATCATCTATGATTACGTTTGGGATAATGAATTTGTGATTGATGATAATTCATATGGTATTGAAAATTTGAATAAACCCATTAAAACACAATTTCTTGTAGAGCCTGCAAGGCTTGTTTTATTTAATTGTCGAAACTTCCATGCAGTTTCAAAGTCATCTTCTCCAAGAGTCGCCATCGGTGGACTTTTAGGTCAGACCATCAATGGTCAATATATTGCTTGGGCATAAAGTAGAGGGTCAAATCTGGACACGTGGGGGGCCCACTCTTTTGTTTTCTCAAGGGCTGCTCTAGGACCGGTTTGCTTTGTTAGGTTCGCGTCTTTAGTAAACGCTAAGATGCCTTTATTTTCAAGCATCTTGCGTAACAGTTCTGAACTGTAGTAGCATCTTTGCTCTATATAATCCGGGCCGTTAGCTCAGTTGGTAGAGCAGCTGACTCTTAATCAGCGGGTCCCAGGTTCGAAACCTGGACGGCCCACCAAATTCTGAGGCGTAACTCAGAGGCGAAAGTGGCGGAATTGGTAGACGCCCTGGATTTAGGTTCCAGTGGGGAAACCCGTGAGAGTTCGAGTCTCTCCTTTCGCACCAAACAGTCACGATTATTATCCCATTTAACCAAGAGAGGTTGGCATATGCAGGTTTCTGTAGAAAATACGAGTGTTATAGGACGTCGATTAACCGTCAGTATTCCGGCAGGTCAGCTTCAGTCAGAAATTGAACAACGGGTAAGCGCTGTTTTGCGGAATAAAAAAATAGATGGGTTTCGTCCCGGTAAAGTCCCAAAAGATTTCATCCAACAGAAGTTTGGTCTCCAAATTCGTCACGAAGCCATCAGCAAAATCATAGAATCCAGCTTGCCTACTGCGCTACAACAAGAATCTTTGGAACCAGCTGGAAGACCGGAAATTGAAGAGGTGTCTTCAGTTCACGAAGAAGGGAAAGATTTAACCTATGTCGTGAGTTTTGAAATTTTTCCTGAAATTCAACTGCCTGCACTAACTCAAATTAAGGTTGAAAAATATCAATTAACCGTGACTGAGAAAGATATTGATGACGCTCTCAGTAAATTGCAAAATCAATTGGCCGAATGGATCGTTGTTGATCGCAGCGCAAAATTAGGCGATAAATTGACAGTGGATTACACGAGCTTATTGAATGGAAAACCCTACGAACATAATAGTGGACAAGATGTTTCTGTTGAGCTTGGCAGCAAGCTGTTTATTGAAGGTTTTGAAGAAAGTTTATTAGGTGTGGTTGCGGGTGAAAAAAGGGAGTGTGACCTTCATTTCCCCAGTGATTGGCGTGTTGAAAACTTAGCAGGTAAACCTGTTCATTTTAGCATTGAAGTCAAGGAAGTCTCTGAGAAAAAATTGAGTGGGCTGGATGAAGCTTTTGCTAAAAAAATTGGTGCGAATGGTGACGATATTCAGGCGATTCGTCAAAAAGTGGCAGAGGACTTAGAAAAACAATTAAACACAATGAATGAGGAGAGAACTCGCAAAATAGTTCTTGATCAATTATTAAAATTAACGGATATCACGATTCCCAAAGCACTGATTCAAAATGAAATGTCGTCTATTCATGAAGATTTGCATCGAAGAATGGGAGATAAGGCGCATGATTCTTGTGAGCATCATGGCTTAGAAGAAGAAGCAAAAAGGCGAGTTGGCTTGAGTTTAATTTTACGAAAGATAGTTAAATTAGAAAATATCACTCCCGATGAAAATAAAGTTCGTGAAAAAATTTCGAGTATTGCGAAGAGCTTTGGTAACGCAGAATTCATCGAAAGCATGTATTATAAATCTGAGGAGCTCTTATCTGGGATACGAAACTCTGTGTTAGTTGAACAAGCAATAGATTTAATCCTAACGCAAGTTGCAGTGGATTTAAAATCAGGTTCAGTTGAAGAGTTTTTGCAGCTCAGAGATTAGGGAATTATTTAATTTAGGAGGAAGTGATCGATGACAGATATCAAAGCACTTGGATTAGTTCCCATTGTTGTAGAGCAGTCGGCGAGAGGAGAACGTGCCTATGATATCTATTCTCGATTACTGAAAGAGCGAGTTATTTTTTTGGTTGGCCCTGTCGAAGACTATATGGCTAACCTAGTGATTGCTCAAATGTTATTTTTAGAGTCTGAGAACCCAGATAAAGATATTTATTTGTATATTAATTCACCTGGCGGTGCTGTGACAGCAGGAATGGCCATTTACGACACGATGCAGTTCGTAAAGCCCGACGTCAGTACCCTGTGCATTGGTCAAGCCTGTAGCATGGGAGCATTATTGTTAGCGGGTGGGGCAAAGAACAAGCGAAAATGTCTCCCCAATTCTCGCATGATGATCCATCAGCCTTTGGGTGGGTTCCAGGGGCAGGCCAGTGATATCGAAATTCATACGAAGGAAATTCTAAAAGCCCGGCATCGACTCAATGAAATACTAGCTAAACATACAGGTCAAAAAATTGAGCGCATTGAGAAGGATACGGATCGAGATAACTTTATGGGTCCAGAAGAAGCTTGTGAGTACGGCTTAGTCGACTCTGTGATTGTGGAACGTTAATTAAAGGGAACTGTGGGGTGTGGGTTAGGTCGAACAGAGAGCACAACATCTAGTGCTTGAAAAGTTTTGTAATTACCCTCATCTTGAATGAAAGTAATCTGGACAATCGAGGTTAAATATGGGCGATAAACAAGGTGGCCGACACGATGGGAAATTGTTGTACTGTTCCTTTTGTGGAAAGAGCCAAAATGAAGTTAGAAAACTCATTGCTGGCCCTTCGGTGTTTATTTGTGATGAATGTGTCGAATTGTGCAATGACATCATCCGGGAAGAAATAGAAGAAAAACAAAGTCCGGCAACTGCGACACGCTTGCCTAAGCCGAAAGAAATTAATCGCATTTTAGATCAATACGTCATCGGGCAGTCTCATGCCAAAAAAGTACTTTCGGTTGCAGTGTATAACCATTATAAGCGTCTGCAGTCTGGGCTCAAGGTTAAAGAAGACGATGTGGAGCTTGGAAAAAGCAACATATTATTAATCGGGCCGACTGGCAGTGGTAAAACGTTATTGGCCGAAACGTTGGCACGATTATTGGATGTGCCGTTCACGATTGCGGATGCAACGACCTTAACCGAAGCCGGGTATGTTGGTGAAGATGTCGAAAATATTATCCAAAAATTGCTGCAAAAGTGCGAATACGATGTTGAAAAGGCACAAACCGGGATCGTCTACATTGACGAAATTGATAAGATTTCTAGAAAATCAGAAAATCCCTCGATTACGCGCGATGTTTCTGGAGAAGGCGTTCAACAAGCATTATTGAAGCTCATAGAAGGGACTGTTGCTTCTGTTCCGCCGCAAGGGGGTCGTAAGCACCCGCAACAGGAATTTTTACAGGTTGATACTTCTGGCATTTTGTTTATTTGCGGGGGCGCTTTTTCAGGCCTTGAGAAAATTATTCGTCAACGATCGGAAAAAAGCGGTATTGGATTTTCTGCTGAAATCTCAAGTAAGGATGATAAAAAGTCACTCAGCGAAAGTTTACGACTGGTAGAGCCAGAGGATCTCATTAAATTTGGGTTGATTCCCGAATTTGTTGGGCGTTTACCGGTTGTAGCCACATTGGAAGAATTAGATGAAAAGGCGCTCATCAGTATTTTAACAGAGCCTAAGAATGCATTGACTCGGCAGTATCGTAAATTGTTTGAAATGGAAGGCATTGAAATCGAATTCCGCGAAGGTGCATTGAAGAAAGTGGCGGAAAAGGCGATGGAAAGAAAAACCGGAGCCAGAGGTCTGCGTTCGATTTTAGAGCATGTGTTATTAGATACCATGTATGATTTACCCTCGTTAGAGGATGTCTCTAAAGTGGTCATTGATGAATCTGTGGTGGAAGGAAATTCTGAGCCCTTACTGATTTTTGAAAATTCTGACAAAACCATGCGTCAAGCAAATAATGAGTGATAGGTGAACCATGGCTATATCTGTTTTGCCTTTAAGGGATGTTGTCGTATACCCTCACATGGTCATACCATTATTTGTTGGGAGAGAAAAGTCTATTAAAGGTTTAGAGTATGCGATTGAAAATACTCGCCAGATATTATTGACCGCTCAAAAATAAGCCACGGAAGATTCCCCAACGCCGACCAGCCTTTATCAAATCGGAACGATTGCCAATATATTACAGTTGTTAAAACTGCCCGATGGAACAATTAAGGTGTTGGTCGAGGGCGTTCAGAGGGGCCGCTTAATCGACTTTAGTCAGGAAGATCCCTTTTTCTTAGCCAATGTTGAAACAGTCACGACAACTGGCATTGAAGAGCCCGAAATCCAGGCGTTAATTCGTACTTTATTGTCTCAGTTTGATCAATTTGTCAAAGTGAGTAATAAATTTTCATCTGAGGTGGTCATGTCGTTAACCTCAATTGAAAACGCCGAAAGGTTGGTAGATACGATTGCGGCACATTTATCTTTCAAAATATCCGACAAACAGAAAATACTAGAAATTCTGGATTTCAAAAAGCGGATCCTCGAACTGATCCAAATGATCGAAGGTGAAGTTGAACTGGCTCAAATGGAGAAGAAGATCAGCAACACCGTTAAGCGTCAGATCGAGAAAGATCAAAGAAAATATTATCTTAACGAAAAAATTAAAGCGATTCAAAATGAACTGGGGGAGCTTAGCGAAGACGCTTCAGCGAAATCTGAGATTAAAGAATTGATCGATAAGATAGAAGCAGCGGGAATGCCCAAGGAAGCTAAAGAAAGGGCAATGGCAGAAGTCAACAAGTTAAAAATGATGTCGCCGCTGGCAGCAGAAGCGACGGTCTCTAGAAATTATGTGGATTGGATGATTACGGTGCCTTGGAAAAACCGCACTAAAATTCGCGGGGATCTGACTCGGGCTGAAGCCATCTTAAATAAAGATCATTATGGTTTGGAAAAAGTTAAAGAAAGAATTTTAGAATATCTTGCTGTTCAATTACGCGTTAAACAAATGAAAGGCCCCTTGTTGTGTTTGGTTGGTCCGCCAGGTGTTGGTAAAACCTCGTTGGGCCAGTCGATTGCACGCGCGACCGGACGTAAATTTGTCCGGATGTCGTTAGGCGGTGTGCGGGATGAGGCGGAAATACGAGGGCATCGTCGGACGTATATTGGCGCGTTGCCGGGAAAAATTTTACAAAAGCTTGGGAAGGTCAAAGTCAAAAACCCGCTTTTTTTATTGGATGAAATCGATAAAATGGGAACCGATTTTCGAGGTGACCCAGCTTCGGCTTTGTTGGAAGTATTAGATCCTGAACAAAACCATGCTTTTAATGATCATTATTTAGAAGTTGATTATGATTTATCGGATGTCATGTTTGTTGCGACAGCCAATTCATTAAATATTCCTTTACCGTTATTAGATCGCATGGAGGTTATCCGTCTTTCCGGTTATACCGAATATGAGAAATTAAATATTGCTAAACAGTATTTAATTCCCAAAGAAATGAAAGAAAATGGATTGATGCGGAATGAGTTAAGTATTAGCGATGACGCTATTATCGATATCATTCGATACTATACCCGTGAAGCAGGTGTTCGGAGTTTAGAGCGGGAGATCTCGAAGCTCTGTCGTAAGATTGTTAAAGACTTGTTGTTAACCAAAACCATTCAGCGTTATTCCGTCGACTCCAGTCTCGTTGAACATTATTTGGGGGTGAGACGTTATCGATTTGGTCAAGCCGAAGCGCAGGATCAAATTGGACAAGTCACCGGCCTGGCGTGGACAGAGGTAGGGGGCGAACTGCTGACCATTGAAGCAATGACTGTACCCGGTAAAGGAAAGATCACCAGTACCGGAAAGCTTGGCGAAGTCATGCAAGAATCCATTCAGGCTGCAATGACGGTTGCGCGGAGTCGCGGTAAATTATTGGGTATTGAAGATGATTATTTTGAGAAGCATGATATCCATATCCACGTACCGGAAGGTGCAACACCTAAGGATGGACCCAGTGCTGGGATTGGAGTTTGTACAGCATTGGTTTCGATATTAACAAAAATTCCAGTACGTAAAGATGTGGCGATGACAGGTGAAATCACCTTGCGTGGTCAGATATTGCCCATTGGTGGCTTGAAAGAAAAATTATTGGCGGCAAAACGTGCGGGAATTTTGGAAGTTATTATTCCAGATGAAAACCAACGTGAGCTGTCAGAAGTTCCTCAACAAATTTATGAGGGGATGAAAATCCATGCCGTGCATTGGATCGACGAAGTCCTGGATTTGGCCCTCACACGCCGCCCAGAGCCTTTGGATATTAAGGCCGAGCCTCCGGCAGGATCTCTCCCGCCTTCCGCGAAATCTCCTGCATTACCGGGAGGCTCAGAGACGACGATTCATCACTAAACCCATCCCTCACATTTGGCTTGGGCCTAGGGGAAGGGTTGACGTAACACCTCCAAAATTGATATAAAGCTCACTTCCTATATTTCTCAGCGTTTTGCTGTTAGAGTGGAAAAATATTTTAATCCAGCCACAAGGGGAACATGGTGAATAAAACTCAGTTAGTTGATGCCGTTTCAGAAGCCGCTGATTTGCCTAAGACGAAGGCAGCAATTGTATTAGATATCATTCTAAATAAAATTACAGAGGCATTAGCTGAGGGGGACCAAGTAGCCTTAGTCGGGTTTGGAACATTTTCAGTGAAAAAGAGGGCAGCTCGAGTCGGGCGAGATCCTCGAACCGGGGGAGCTTTGCAAATTCCCGAAGTCATGGTTGCTGGCTTTAAAGCTGGAAAGGCCTTGAAAGATGCTGTGAATACGGCGCGGGTTAAGGAAGCTGAAGAGGCTTAAGGTTGTTCAAGTAAGGATTAGGGTGTTTAGCTCAGCTGGTAGAGCATCGCCCTTACAAGGCGAGGGTCGGGGGTTCGATCCCCTCAACACCCACCAAGGTAAATATTGGAGCGGTAGTTCAGTCGGTTAGAATATCGGCCTGTCACGCCGAGGGTCGCGGGTTCGAGTCCCGTCCGCTCCGCCAACTTAACAAAATGGATTGTTATGCTGCAAAAATTACGGGATAAGGCACAAGGACTGATGACGTGGATAATCGTTTTGGCGATTGCCGCTGCATTTATTTTTTTCGGAATTGGCGATTACTTTTCTTTCGGTGGCCGTACTCAATATGCGGCAAAAGTGAATGGGGAAAAGATATCGTGGCAAACAGTCGATAATTTATATGACCGATATGCGAATCAATATGAAGGACAAGTTGATTCTGCAGCGTTAAAACAGCAAATTTTGTCTGCATTAATTCAACGGAATGCGTTGTTATCTGCGGCAAAAAAGCAGGGTTTTCGGGTGGGAGAAGATCAAATTGCCGAACTGCTGGTTTTGATCCCTGCCTTTCAAGTCGACGGTCAATTTTCTAAAGAACAATACTACAAAGTCTTAAACCAAGCCTCCTACACAGATGCCGGTTTTAGAAGCGAATTAATGCAGGATGTCCTGCTCGGGCAATTTGAACAAGGGTTGATGCAGTCCAGTTTCGCTACCCCTAAAGAATTAAGTAATTTGGTGGGCCTTTTGGAGCAAAAGCGTGATTTTGGCTATGTGCTGATTCCGAGCAAAAAGTTTGAAAAAGAGATTAAGATCCCTGCCGAAAAGATCCAAGCGTACTATGATAAACATCGGTCTCTTTTTGTAAAACCAGAGCAGGTCACACTTGAATACGTGGAGCTTTCATTGGATCAACTGGCCGAAAAAGTCAAGCCTACGGAAGAAGACATCAAAGCCTATTATCAAGAGCATCAAACGGCCTATACCTTGCCAGAAAGGGTTCATGCGCGGCATATTTTGATTTTAGCCCCAGAAAATGGGGAGCCGAAGCTCGATGAAGAGGCAAAGAAGAAAATTGAAGACTTGGCGAAGCAATTAAAACAAGGTGCAAACTTTGAGAAGCTTGCGAAGAGTTTCTCCAACGATCCTGGCTCTGCTGAAAAAGGAGGAGATTTAGGATGGTTTGTTCAAGGACAAATGGTGCCGGATTTTGAAAAAGCCGCCTTTGCTTTAAACAAACCGGGTAGTATCAGCGATCCTGTTCGTACTCAGTTTGGTTACCACTTGATTCAATTGATTGCTCATAAAAAGTCTGAAGCGCGATCTTTAGCTGAAGTAAAACATTTAGTCGAAGAACAGTTAAAACGTGAAAAAGCAGAGCAGCTCTACGCAGAAAAAGCAGAGCAGCTGGCGAAGCTTGGTTTTGAAAACAAAGACAGCTTGGAGCCACTTGCGGAAGCCTTAGGCTTAAAAATCCAAGACACGGCACCTTTCAGTCGTGAAGGCGGACAAGGAGGAGTGGCCAGTCATCCTGCAGTGGTTGAAGCGGCTTTTAGTGATGCGCTATTGAAAGATGGTGAGAACAGTCAACCCGTTAAGCTCTCGGAAAATGCCACTGTCCTCTTCCGAGTGAAGGATCATTTACCCTTGGTCGAGCAAACTTTCCAACAGGCTGAACAATCCGTTCGGGATATCCTGACCGCAGTACAAGCAAAGGTTGAGGCAAAAGCCGCGGGGGAAAAGGTTCTGAAAGAGGTGTCAGAAGGCGGAAAACCCCAGCAAATTGTTAAGACAATGCAATTGGATTGGACTGTGAAGTCGAATGTGATGCGTTCTTCTACCGATGTCGATCGGCAGGTTTTGGTTGCGGCATTTCAGATAGCTGCGGGCAAAGATTTGAATGCAAAACCAACCACTCAAGGTTTTTCGTTACCCAATGGCGATTACTTAGTAATGACTTTAAATAAAATTATTCCGGGCGTATGGTCTAAGCTTCCGAGCGATAAACAAAAAGCTTACTTACAAGGGGTAGAAGGCGCCTCAGGGCAATTGGAATATGCGCTTTATGTTAACCAGGTTTTACAAGAGGCAAAAGTTCAGATCAAAGAACCTCCAGAGTGATGGGCCTTCTGTTTAGTTGTCCCTTGACAAGAATCGCCTGGTGCCTGAAAATGCTCGCTTTAGTTGTTTAACTATCGAAGTGGGTATGAAAACGAATATCATCGAACTCAAAGGCATTTCTAAATACTTTCACGATCATCCTATCTTACAGGATATTGATCTTGAGGTTAAAAACCGTGAGTTTTTGACAATCCTCGGTCCTTCAGGTTGTGGGAAGACGACTCTCCTACGGCTAATTTCTGGTTTTGAAACACCGAGTAGCGGTACCATTCTCATGAATGGACAGGATGTTTCAGGCCTTCCACCCCACCTTCGTCATGTCAACACGGTTTTTCAGAGTTATGCGCTTTTTCCGCACATGGATGCTTTTGATAATGTTGCCTTTGGGTTACGGTGTCAGCATGTGCCCAAGGATGAAATTAAAGACCGAGTCTTTCGCGTCTTAAAAATGGTTAAGTTGGATAATTTTGCCAATCGTAAACCGCATCAATTGAGTGGTGGGCAACAGCAACGTATTGCAATTGCAAGAGCCGTAGTTAATAAACCGTTGGTATTACTGTTAGACGAACCATTAAGCTCACTGGATTTTCGGTTACGAAAAACCATGCAGATGGAGTTAAAACAGTTGCAAGCGGAGCTTGGGATTACTTTTATATTAGTAACGCACGACCAAGAAGAGGCTTTGTCCACTGCTGATCGCGTTGTGATTATGAATCATGGTTGGATTGAGCAAGTCGGAACGCCTCGTGAAGTGTATGAAGAACCGCAAAACTTACATGTAGCTCAATTCGTTGGGGAAGTGAATATTTTTAATACCAAAGTGTTGAAGATAGACGAACAACATCTTCATGTTGAAATCGAAGGAAAGGAGTTTACACTAAAAAATACCAAAAAGTTTACGAATGAACAAAAGCTGTATACCTTGTTACGTCCTGAAGACTTAGAAGTGTGGGGATATAATGAAGTCGAAGATCACGAAAATATGTATCCTGCGACAGTCGAGCAGGTGATCTACAAAGGATCAACCGTCGATTTAATATTAAAATTAAAAACTGGAACCAAGATCTCTGCAACCCAGTTTTTCAACGAGGATGATGAAAAACTAGACTTTCGACCCGGAGAAAGAGTTTGGGTTTATTGGCGTTTAGGCTGGGAGGTTGTGCTAGCGGATGAGCAATGATAAATCTTTTTACAAAGTATCAACCATTCTTGTTTGGCTTTGGCTTACCTGTTTCGCCCTAATCCCAAGTTTTCTTCTTTTCGCGACCAGTTTTCTGGTTCAAAGTGATAGTGAAATGGTCCGTCTCCAGTTTACCTTTGATCATTATGTACGTCTCTGGAATGAGGATTACCTTATAGTCTATTTCCGCTCATTTGTATTAGCGAGCATTTGCACTTTCGGGTGCTTAATCATCGCGTATCCATTTAGTTATTTTATCGCACGTTTGCCACAAAGGTATAAAGGAGTATTATTGCTATTAGTCATTATCCCTTTTTGGACCAGTTCGTTGATCCGGACCTATGCTATTATTGCCATATTGAAAACCCATGGAATATTAAATTCTTTATTACAATGGTTGGGGGTTATTGAGTACCCTCTTCAGTTGATGTATACCACCACTGCAACAGTGATTGCCTTAATTTATACCTTATTGCCGCTCATGATTTTGCCTTTATACGCCAATATTGAAAAATTAGACTTGCGACTAATCGATGCTGCGCGCGATCTGGGTGCCCGTAAATATCAGATTATTGGTAAAATACTAATTCCTTTGACTATTCCTGGGATATCCGCTGGCTGTATGTTAGTATTTTTACCGGCTATGACTCTTTTCTATATTCCAGATCTGTTAGGTGGTGCTAAAACGGTTTTATTGGGGAATATCATTCAAAATCAATTTTTAGCGGCACGTGATTGGCCCATGGGATCGGCCATGAGCGTTATATTGACCTTAATGATTGGATTTATCTTATTTATCTATTGGCGGTATTATCAGTCGCCCCGGGCAACCATCCATGAATCGCATTAGTAGGCTGTCATATCTTGTTGCGGTTTATCTTTTTCTATATGCGCCTATATTGGTGTTAATTTCCTATTCATTTAATGATTCCTCATATTCCTTGGTGTGGAAAGGGTTTACCTTACGCTGGTATCAAAGCTTGGCCGAGAATACCGATTTACAATTGGTTGCGCTAAATTCATTATTAATAGGATTATTTGCGGCAACGGGTGCTACTGCTATTGGGACGTTAGCGGCGGTCTGTCTTTATCAGTATCAGTTTTTTGGTAAGAAGCTATTGCATGGGCTTATTTTTATTTTAATTATCTCTCCAGATATTGTCATCGGTATTTCCCTGCTGATCTTATTTTCTACTTTAAAAATCTCTTTGGGGTTTTGGACATTATTGCTGTCTCATATTACGTTTTGTATCCCATTTGTGGCAGTAACGGTGTATTCAAGATTATCTGGGCAAGATAAGAATCTGTTTGAAGCCGCTAAGGACTTAGGCGCAACCGAAGGGGTTATCTTTAGGCGTATATTATTGCCTTTGTTGTCTCCAGCCATTATTGCTGGTTGGTTATTGAGTTTTAGTCTTTCAATGGATGATGTCATGATTAGTTTCTTCGTTACAGGTCCTGAATTCGACATTTTACCGCTTAAAATATTTTCTTTAGTTCGAGTTGGGGTAAAACCAGAAATAAATGCCCTTTGCTCGGTCTTATTTGGTCTGACATTAATTTTAGTTTTAACTTATCAATTTTTGATTGGCAAGAAACAACAATGAAGAGATGGTTTTTCTTAATCTTAACGTGTTTTTTAATGACGTCTGCGATGGCGGATGAAAATATATTAAACGTCTATACTTGGGCGGGTTATTTACCACAATCGGTCATACGAGAATTTGAACAAGAAACAGGGATCCGTGTTAATCATTCTACCTATGCTAACAATGAAGTGTTGTATGCAAAGCTAAAAGCCAATCCAGATGCTGGGTATGATGTTGTAATACCATCAACTTATTTTATCAGTAGAATGATAAAACAAGGTTTATTACAAAAGATCGATAAGAGTAAGATTCCCAATTACCATCATGTAAATCCAGATTTTTTACACAAAGAATATGATCTAGAGAATGACTATAGTATTCCGTATTTGTGGAATTCAACTGGGATTGTGGTTAATAGTAAATTTCACCCAGTAAACCACATTCAGTCATGGAATGATTTATGGGATCCCAAGTATCACAATGAGTTATTGGTATTAGATGACACTCGCGAAATTTTTTCAATGGCATTACTGACTTTGGGTTATTCTATTAATGATAGAAATCCTTCTCATATTAGGCAAGCCTTTGAAAAACTTAAAAGTCTCATGGGAAACATAAAACTGTTTAATTTAGATGCGCAAAGGTCGATTTATCTAGATGAAGACATCACGCTCGGGATGGGTTGGAGTGGCGATGTTTTTATTGCAAGCCAAGAAAATCCAAATCTTCAGTTTGTTTTTCCGAAAGAAGGATTCATCGTTGCTCTGGATAATGTGGCTATTCCGAAAGGCGCAAAACACGTGCAAAATGCACATCGTTTTATCGATTTTGTTTTGCGTGCTGAAATAGCTAAAAGGATCAGTTTAGAGACGGGCTTTTCGACACCTAACCTTGCGGCCATGAATTTACTGCCTCCGCATATCCGGGATAATAAGGTTCTCTATCCCGATCCACACGTTTTGCAACGAGTTCATATCGTAGACGATGTGGGGGAAACAGCGAAAATGTATGAGAAGTACTTCGAGCGATTAAAATTAGAATAGTGATTATTAGTTATATGTGAATGGCACTAAAATAAGGGAAATTGCTAATAAATGCAGTGGAATTTAAAAGTTTGAGCAATACCTGCTCAAAGAGATAGACTCATAACGTGCGGAGAATTTCGTTATCCCCGCTTTCGCAGGGTTAACGATACTAATCGTTTGATTAATAAATAGCTTTCCTGAACTTAGCAGCATTCAGTTATATGTAACTACTTAAAAATAGATAACATTAGCTTTATTCATGGTGGATACTCGCTTTCGTGGGGATGATTCGGCAAAACTTGCGAGGATACCTCAGCGCGGAAATGGGGGTCCAGATAAAATCCTATAAAAAACTGCCTAGTAGTTAATGCGTGCATCGTGACATTCGTCTTTATAAGTGTTCATACACAGATCAATTATCAAAAACTTTCAGTCTTGCTATTACACGGCGCTTGGGGATGAACTTTCAGAGTTCATCGGAGTCACATAATTTAACATGTGAAGAGAATCTTCTGGAGCCGGTTATGAAAAAGAAAGAGTTGTTTCAATTTTTAGAAGAATACAATGAAAACAAAGGCCTTTTACGTCAAACTTTTGGCGATACGGATGAAATCAAGAAGTTAAGAGAAATTTATAATGGCACGAGGGTTTCCCAGATTCCTGAAGACTCTGAACTTCCTGGAGAGGTTCTGTTACAAATAAATGAAATCATTAGAAGGTCCGAACGTAAAGAAGGTAGGACTGCAGACATATTAAGAAGGATGTCTCAGGCCATTCAAGTAGATATTGCTAGAGTTTCTCTCACCGAACTCATGAAAAGCTTAAATGTGGATCTAGAAGATCAAATTCGTGATTTTAATATATTTACCGGTGCAAAAGCCTCAGGAAAAGTAAATTTGGCCGTAGAAACTGCAAAAATGAGTTTGATGTATTCTATGTATCGGGAACAAAAAGAAGCGATAATGCCTGTCCGGAACCCTGGCGTTGAAAATAGCGCAATTGTTCAAGAACTGGAAAGAGAATTTCGTGAATATGAATCTAAGGTGAAACAATACTTAACCAGATTAAAGCTTGCTCGTGACAGTGAAGCCTTGAAAGCAGTGGTTGATGAACGCACACAATTAGCAAGTGCTGGTCAATCAAGAACCTTCGTCTACGATGAAAATAAAATTGGCTTAAGTCCTGACAATCCCGCAACCAATGGAAATCCCGAGGGACAGTATGCAAATTACTTTGATTTGAGTGGCGATCCAGAGGGTCAGAAACAATTGGTTTGGTATAGACCGACGGATTCCGATGATTTAAACGGGGTTCATGGCTTTGTCCATCGGATCAGCCAAACGACACCATGGCCCCTGAATGAAGCCAGCAAGCAGCGTTTTGGGAAAGCTTACGCTCCCGATTTAGAGACTATATACCGAGAGAGAATTGGAGCAATGCAAGGAGTGGCAGTGGTAAATGCCCCTGCTAATAACGGTAACGGTGTTGTTCAGGCTGCTGCTGCGGCACCCGCTGATAAAAGGTTACTTTTTGCAGCCTCACCAGTGAAGGCTAAGGCTCGTTCTGTTCAGGAGAAGCTACAGGAGGACTATGCGGTTTTGGAACAAGTAGTAGCCACAGGGAAAGCCGTATCAGAGGGGCAAAAAACGCCCTATTATGTATACGAAGAGGGTAAAATTACCGTTGTGACTGAACCGCCCAAAGGGATGCATGCTAACTACTTTGATTTAGATAAGTCGAAAGCCGAGGGCCAAAAGCAATTGGTTTGGTACAAACCCGAAGATGCAGAAAAATTATATGGAAATCATGGATTTATACACCGTTTGAGTGAAGATACCAAATACCCTTTGGAGCATTCACTGACCGCTAAATATAAATCAGTTTATCAACTAGACCCGAGACCAATCATTCGTGCTGAGGGTCTTGATAATCGAGCGGCTAATGTATAGAGCGCTTCAATTTTTGTCAGTTTAATCTTTAGCAATGTAAATTCCGTTGGTTTTGGTTGCTCTCTTTGCACTATTATAATAATAATGTGTTTTTACATTTAGGTGGCAAGATGAGAGCAACTATTCAAGATTGTTTAGGGCTTCTGAGTGTGCTTCTGTTAAGTCTCTTTCTCAGTAAGAAGGAGTGCCTTGCAGCAGACGCGCCTAAGCCTGCTGCTAATTCAAAAGCCGCTCCTCCTGTGACTAAAAAAATCGATTTGCCCAAATTTAATGGGATCAGTCTCGCTGGAATTGGAGATTTATATATTCAACAGTCAACAGATGAAGGAGTGACTGTTGAGGCGGACGACACACTATTGCCTCTCATTAAGGTTGAAGTACAGGATAAGACCTTATATCTCGATTTAAAGAATGCTTCACAACATACACAAGCCAAAATTAAATTTCATGTGAATGTCAAAGATTTGCAAAAAATAGATTCAAATACCTCTTCGACTATTTTTATCAAGGATCCTTTTAAAACTGATACCTTAAATGTTTATGTCAGTGGGTTGGGTGAAGCGGATCTGAATCTCAATGTTAACAAATTGAATGCTAAAATCGATGGTGGCGCAAAAATTGAGGCCAAAGGGATTGCAAGCGAGCAGACCATTGTGATCAATGGAGCAGGTGTGTTTAATGGGGCTAAATTGACAGGCCAGAACGCGAATAGTGTCGTCAGTGGATCAGGCATCGCAAAAATCAATGTTACTGCAAGTTTGACCTTGACTGTTTCCGATGATGGGATTGTTAAGTATTGCGGTAGGCCTGTGGTTAATAAGCAAACAAGTGGAAGTAGTTTAATTAGAGCCCTCTCGAAAACAGAGTGCAAGTAGACTGCAGCAATCGCCCAGAATTTTTTATTTATTGACTTGGATTTCCAACAATGACAAATGTCAGTTGGTTCAAGTTTAAATATTCTTTTGCAACCCGGTTCACTTGTTCAAGAGTCACTTCATTTAATAGTTTATTACGTAGGTTAATATAATTTGTCGGAAATCCATTGAGGTAACACATTAATAAATATTGCGCAATTCCATCAGGAGACGTGAAATTTAGTACAAATCGACCCATCAGACCAGTCTTTGCTGCTTTAAATTCTTTTTCATTGACGCCATTTTCTTTGAGGCTCTTCCATTCATTTTTGATGATAGTAATCACGGTTTGCGCGTTTTGATTATCACATTCAAAACTGCCTGTGAGTAAGGCGGCATATTGATTGCCTGAAAGGTCAGTTTGAATATTATAAACGAGCCCTTGTTTTTCTCGAGCTTCCAACCAAATTCTGCTGGTAAAAGGTTTTCCTCCAAGAATATCATTGATAACGAGCAAAGGAAGATAATCTGGGTGATTGTATGCAACACCGGGTTGTCCAAATTCTACGCCACTTTGAGGAGAATCTTTGTGCAGGATGGTCATTTGGCCGTCGAAGTTTAGCGGAGCTGGGCCAATGTTTGGTAAAGGGCTTTTTTCTGGCAAACCTCCGAATGTTTCGTCTATCTGTTTTCCCAATACGTTTTGATCGATATTTCCTGTCACTGAAAAAACTAACTTTTCTCGGACAAATCGTTGTTGAATACTCTGTTGGATATCTTGAATGGTAATGGATTGTCTCCCCTCTAAGGTACCGGATGTGGGAAGTGCATACGGATGGGGAGAGAATACCTTCTGGAACAGGATTTTTTTGGCGAACTCAAGTTCCCCCGCAGTGGCGAGGCGGGAACCTGCGGGGTCATAATTTTTCATCTTTGCCAATTCTTTTTCGTCTAAACTTGGCTCTGTCAGAATAATTTTTACAATCAGAAAGGCTTCTTTGAGTTTATCTTTTGGGCATTTAAACCAAAAGTTTATGTTATCGTGAGAAATATCATACTGAATGCCATGGATAACACCCAGCCGTTTTAATTTTTTTTGTAAGGTAAATCGATCGGAACCTTCAACGGTACGTTCAAAGAGTAACTGCATCATTACAGCAGCCAGTCCTTCTTTACCTTTAGGATCGACGGCGGAGCCAATCTGTTGAAAGCTGAAATTCACTGAAACTAAATCAGTCGAAGGGTCTGGGACAAAGAGGATATGAATTTTTTTGGGTGTGTTCCATTCTTTGATAAGAATATCTGCCTGGACTGGTAAGAACCAGCCGGTGAGACACCAAACGACTAGGATGAGAAGCGGAGCGTTTTGTTTCATGAACTCTTTCCTATTTTTGGACTACTGGGAAAGCATAAGCGGTTACAGAGGGTCCAACGCCTAGAATTTCTTTAGCAGTTAGTTTAACTTCATCGGCGCTAATAGAACGAAGGGTACTTAACCAAGTTTCGATGTCTTTCATTTGATAGCCAACACTCAAACTCTCTCCAAAAAGGTTTGCTATTCCGTTGATGGAGTCACTGCGATAATCATACTCATAGCCCCATTGTTCTTTAGCGGTTGTTAACTCAGCATCGCTGACGCCCTCGGAGATAAGTCTTCGTACCTCGCTTTCTATGCTGGCTTCTAAGAGTAGAAGGTCGTTGGTGTTAATGGGGGCGGCGGAAAGGGTAAAGCTATAAGGATCATAAAAATAACCGACATAACCCGCAGTGGCAAAGTGCGCAATCTTTTGTTTTTCTACCAGCGATTGGTTTAATCTGCCAAAGGTACTGTCACCCAAAATATCGTGCAATAAAGTTAATACGGCTTCTTGGTGAATGCCTTGGGTTCGAAAATTGGGTGCAGAATAAATTCGTTGGAAAAATGGGTAGCCAATTTGTGGATCTCGCATTTCAACTTTAGCCGTAGCACCACGATGATTCGGTTCGATTGCATATTGTCGTTTGGGCAGTATGCTGGTTTTTAAATTGCCGTAGGTTTCTTGAATCAAAGGCTTTAGTTTTTCAACACTCACATCTCCGGCGACGATCAAAATCGCATTATTCGGTGCGTACCATCGTTGATAAAAATTCAAAGCGTCTTCTTTGCTATATTGCCGAATATCCTCTTCATAACCAATCACAGGTTTGCCATAGGGATGTACCCAGAAAAAAGCCTTGTTGGTTGCTTCGAATAAACAAGCTTCAGGTCGGGCATCTACGGTTGAACGGCGTTCTTGTAAAACGACTGCCTTTTCTTTCGCAACGGCGGTCTCGGTGATGAGTACATTTTGCATACGATCGGCTTCTAATTGCATCACCAAGGGAAGATGTTCTTTGGCAATCGTGACAAAGTAGACTGTTCTGTCCCACGTGGTATTCGCATTTTGTGATCCGCCGAGATCGTTAATGATCCGCTTGAAAGAGTCTGCAGGGTATTTTTCCGTTCCGTTGAACAAGAGATGTTCTAAAAAATGAGCCAATCCACTTCTATTTTCAGGGGAATCAGCAGAGCCCACTTTATACCAGAGGGAATGAAAAACGACCGGGGCTCTGTTATTTGGGATAATAACTACTTCCAGACCATTGGCCAAAAAATAATGGGTAAAATTTGGTGGTTCTTGGGCCTGGATCCTAAAAGTTAAAAAAAGGATGAGGAATAGCCATCGGCGGAGTAAATATTTCATTCGAGTATCTTAAAGCGAATCGTGTCTTTGAGACAACTCAAGAAGGTGTTTTGCCACTAATCACTAAAGAAAGCATCCCAAATCAGCTCGGAATCTGATTTTACTAGGCACGTCGGAATAAAGATGTTCTTCTTTCCGTCGGCGGAATGGATTTGGGCAACGGCTTCGGTTATTTCGTGGCTCAGTTCACTTGGGATAGGTTGCCCTTTTTTAGCAGCGACCTGAGAGGATTTTAATGCCGAGTCAAACCAATGTTTTGCTTCCGTCAAGTTTTGGGAAGTTCCCTTACCACAGAGGTAGGACCTACCGATTCGAAATTGAATTAAAGCGGTTTGATGTGGAGTTGAGGTCACGAGTGCACTTTTTTCCTTTTGTAGAGCTTTTAGGTAAAAATCGTGGGCAAGATTACTGCTTAACGCAGCTGAGTTTTGATAGTAGTCTCCCAGTAAGCGTTCTAAACGAGGTTGATTAAAGATACTCACAGATAAACGCATCGAAGTTGTTAAAAGCTCAATCCGAAAAGTGTAAATAAGGAGTAATAACAAGATAATATTCAGAAAAACGGGAATAGAAAGGGAACGGCATTTGGGCTTCATTGAACGCTCCATATAGTGAGGCAACTAAAGCTTTTGATTAAAACAACGACTCTCTTTATTAAATTGTAGTTGTGATTTATTGCTTGACAATTCTTCGGTTTTAGCGATGATAGTACTAGTGCACGTACAGTGAATGTGTTAGAGTGCTTTTTTTGAGCAGGGCTCTTAGGCCAACCATTAGGAGACGGGGTTAATGAAGAAAACGAATAAAATTGCGATGACACTGACCAGTGGCTTAGCAATCTGCGGAATGGCAATGGGTAGCAATGCGATTGCTGATCCGGTTTCTGAACAAAACAAAGAAACAGAACAGCACATTTCCTCCTACAAGCATAAAGCAAAAGAAGGTGGCCGGGAGTTAGGGAAAGGTTGGAAATTAAGCTCTACAGGCGGACTTTCTTATGTTAATCCTCATGACGATCGACACTGGTTTAAGTTGAGTGGTGTTATTCGTTTAGATGAGACCATTTTTATGGGCAGCTATCGGGATAAGCAGAGCATTAATAGTAGTAATGTCGGTAATTTTCCCAGTGGTGGTGCTTTAAGAACCATTGAAACCTATTTTGATGGTGGTCTCGGTGAGAATTGGGAATATACCATCACGCTAAATATTACGGGTTCTACGGTTTCTTTGCAGGATACCTACCTTTCCTATTTTGGGCTTATTGAAAATAACCAAATTTATGTTGGACGAGTTCCCGGGAATTGGTTTGGACTAGACAATTCAAACAGTACGTCTTGGAATCCCTTCTTGGAGCGCAGTTTGCCTTCTATTGCCTTTTATCCGTTGGATGGGCTAGGGGCAATGACCGATTTCTGGTGGGAAAGTGGTGGTCTAACCTTATCCGCCTTCCAACCAGATCAAAGTGCGCATCGTTTGGCTTTGCAAGGAGATCCCAATGTAACGACATCTACTCCTATCTATGGAGCCAGAGATCGTTGGACGGGGGTTGCTCGAGCCACGGTTGCACCGGTGCATGAAGCTGGTAACGTCTGGCACTTCGGGGTTTCAGGAGCTTGGCGTGAGTTGATCAGCACCTACAACGGTGAGCCAGTGTCGGGTGCCAATGCCATTGCATACAGTACTTATCCTTCTGCTCGCAACAGGACGGTTACTTCCTTAGTGAATACAGGCCCAATCACAGCTAACAATGTTCGACTTTTTAACGTCGAAGCCGCCAGACAATATGGGGCGTTCATGTTAGAAGGGGAATATACCACGGCCTATGTCCACCGGATTGGGGGTAATTTGGGTTCTGTGAACTTCGAGGGTTGGAATATTCAAACCCGATATTTGTTAACGGGTGAAGAGCATAAATATGATGTCCGTGACGGTAATTTTGGTTCGGTAAAACCATCATCCTCACACGGAGCTATTGAGTTAGCTGCACGCTATGACTTCTTGAACTTAAACGACAAAGATGTTCGAGGCGGGACAGAACACAACGTGACTGTTGGTTTGAATTGGTTCTTGAATCAACAATTTAGACTCTCGGCTAATTATATTCGCGCTTCGATTCATCCAGCTTCGGATGCGCCAAAGCGTAATCTAGACATCATCGGCCTACGGGCTCAGGTTAAGTTTAATTAACCGACAACCAGCGAGGCTATTCCCAGTTTTAGGGAATAGCCTTTAGCTGGTTTTTTGAGTGGTTCTCTGTGCGCTTACTTTCCCATCTTTGAATTGAATGTCTAAAAGATCACCTGGAGCGGTATTGTTTATAGACCGCACGATCTGACCATCATCTTGCCGAAAAACAATTGCATAACCTCGATCCAGTGTTGCCAAGGGACTGATTGTCTCTAAGGTGCGAAGGGCATTCTTGAGAGCGGTTTCTTTTTCCTTTAAGAATTGTTGAATGGAGAGAATCAAACGATTTTCGCACATCGTTAACTGTTGTCGCTGATATTCTAATGCTTGCCCAGGGTGTCTAAGGTGTTTTAGCAACCAATCGATGCGTTGTGCTTGGTGTTGGAGGTACTTGATGATTTCATGGGTTAACTGGCCCTCAAAAAGCGAAAATTGCTGTAACCAATGTTGTTGATCGGGTGTGACCAATTCTGCCGCAGCAGATGGGGTGGGAGCACGACGATCGGCAACAAAATCTGCAATGGTGAAGTCTATTTCGTGCCCAATGCCACTCACAATGGGGATGGCACTTTGGTAGATGGCCCGTGCGACGATTTCTTCATTAAAAGGCCACAGATCTTCTAGGCTGCCACCGCCTCGAGCGAGAATGAGCACATCGGTTGCTCGGTGTTGATTGGCAAGGGACAGTGCGTTCACAATCTCAGCAGCGGCTTCCGCGCCTTGCACTTTCGTTGGGTAAACAATTATGGGGATTTGAGGAAAACGTCGTTTTAAGACACTTAAGATATCTCGTATGGCGGCTCCAGTCGGAGAGGTAACGATACCAATACAGGAGGGGAGTCGAGGGAGAGGCTTTTTCTGCTGTTCCTCAAACAATCCCTCTTTAGTAAGTTTTGCAACCAGTTCCTCATAGGCCTTCCTGAGTAAGCCATCGCCGGCCATTTCGATTTGCTCGATAATCAGCTGGTAGTCCCCGCGATCCGGATAAAGACTTACTTTTGCTAAGACTTGGATCAATAGGCCATTTCTGAGTTCGAATTTCAATGAACGGGCCTGAAAGCGAAAAAAAGCACAGCGGATCTGGGCCTTGGGATCTTTCAAGGAAAAATAAAGATGGCCGGATGCCGGCTTTATCAAGTTAGATATTTCACCTTCCACCCAAACTGCTGGAAAATGTTCTTCCAATAATTTTTGGCTGGATTGGTTTAATTCAGAAACGGAGAATACAATTTTTGACATGCTTTTGTATTCTAGCGTAATGTGCAAGGTGATGTCATCGAATCCCTCGCAAGATCAACATTGGATGAACCACGCACTGAAGCTAGCAGAACAGGCTGAGTTACTGGGAGAAGTGCCAGTGGGAGCTGTTCTGGTCTTAAATAATCAAATGATTGGAGAAGGCTGGAACCAGCCTATTCGCTCATCCGATCCAACGGCTCATGCTGAGATATTGGCTCTTCGCAATGGTGCCAAGCGGGTAGGTAATTATCGGCTCCCAGCATCAACACTGTACGTTACTCTTGAGCCTTGTGCCATGTGTGCGGGTGCAATGATCCACGCGAGGATTGCTCGTGTGGTGTTTGGTGCATCTGATCCCAAAACCGGAGCGGCAGGAAGTTTAATGAATCTGTTGCAAGATGAACGACTGAATCATCGTGTCGATTGTGTGGGCGGCGTTATGGCGGATCACTGCGGTGCATTATTGCGGAATTTTTTTCAAAGGAAGCGTTGAGGGCATACTTATCCACCGAAGATTTGGATAGAGTTGTGGATAACCTGGTGGAAATTGTGATGAGCCCTTGCTAATGTAGGAGCACAAGGATTTGTTTATTTTTTGTACAACGAGGGAGATATTCGATGAGCAATGATGCTTACAATGAGATGTTCGATCTGAAACCCGAGGAGCGAATATTAAAAATTTTAATTTGTACAAAAAATAAGTTCGAGACCCATCTCCCTCAAGTCGAGTTTGCCGATCCCAAGCAGTTACCCCATTTGTCATATCACGACCACAGTTTTGATCTGGTTTTATGTTCTGATGTGTTGTTTGTCAATCAAGACACTGAACTGGAAGAAGCCGCGAGAAAAACCTTAATGGAGTTAGCTAGAGTAGGAAGTGAAGTTCGAGTATTTCCCGTTGTTGATGACACGGGACAACCTTCTCGCTATTTGGGATCTTTAGTTCAGTCCTTGCAGCTAAAAGGGATGGGGGTAGAATTGCGTCATATTGAGATGGATGCAACGGGTTCGAATGCCATGTTACGTTTCTGGAGTGATACCTGTCTCGTGAAGAATTGAAACCAGACACCAGACTACGCACTTTCCATTATCATTTTAAGTAATTTGTCATTGCGAGCAGAGCGACGCAATTTGCGTTGAAACGAGTGTCGTCAATCCGCAGGTTCTCGTCATCCCGTAAGTCCTCGCCATTCCGTAGGTCCTCGTCATTCCCTAGGTCCTCGTCATCCCAGCGAAAGCGGGGATCCATTCAAAAAAATAAGGCTTAGAGAATTCCCTCTGGATCCTCCTTTCGCGGGGATGACGAAATGTAAGGTGTCAGATACATCGGAAACTTTCGCGGTGATAACGAGGACCACGTGGGATGACAAAATTCTACCCGTTTTATGAGTTTATTTTTGTGAGCAAGTATTGCTCGTGCTTTAAACTCCAAGCAGAGCACACAATGACGACAATCATTAAAGGAGTAGATGCATTATAAATACAATGGTGTCTCCAATAATTAAGCGGTTTGTTCCTTAGCAGAAGGTAATGTAATGTTCAATTCTAGAATCGAGCAGTTTTCAGTACGTTGTAATTGTACATTAACTTGTTCTTGATCTATTTTAACGTATTTACAGATAACGGTTAAAAGTTCATGGCGCAATTTTGGCAGAAAATCGATGTCTCCACCATCACTTCTCTGGTGTGACAAAACAATTTGTAACCTTTCTCGAGCAACTTTCGCTGATTTACGATTGGTGCCGATCCCGTCTAGAAATTTTTTAAAGATGTTCATGCTGGGCTCCTAGTAAAGAGTTTTAATCCCTCTAAGATTTTTGATTTCCAACCCTTTTGCCTAGATTGACTTTCTTCGCCCAATAACACCGCAACGGCCTGTTGATAGGCGCGTTTTGCATCGCTGACCGGGCCTAAAGTCACCGGCACGCCGCTATTAGAAGCGTTCAAGACAGCCGTAGACTCTGGAATGATGCCAAGCAGTGGGATGGCTAAAATTTCTTGGACGTCTTCAACACTCAGCATTTCGCCTCGTTGGACACGACCTTGTGCATAACGTGTCAGTAATAAGTGTTTCTTAATTTCTAGATTCTGCTCAGCTCGTTGGGTTCGGCTATTTAAGACACCAATAATGCGATCCGAGTCACGGACGGATGACACTTCAGGATTAGTCACAATGATAGCCTCGTCGGCATAACGCAGCGCCAGTAGGGCACCCCGTTCTATTCCCGCTGGGGAATCGCAGATAATAAAAGCAAATTCTTTACGCAGATCTGCTAAAACTCTTTCTACGCCTTCTGCGGTTAATGCATCTTTGTCTCTGGTTTGAGAAGCCGGAAGAATAAACAAGTTCTCATTCCGTTTATCTTTGATCAATGCTTGGCTCAGGTTAGCATCGCTTTGAATGACATTCACGAAATCGAAGATAACCCGTCGTTCGCAACCCATGATCAAATCGAGATTTCTGAGGCCGATATCAAAATCGACGACGACTGTTTTGTGACCTCGATTGGCGAGTTCAGCGCCAATGGCTGCGCTGGTCGTTGTTTTTCCAACGCCACCTTTGCCAGATGTTACAACGATAATTTTTGATTCTGACTTAACCATGAAAACCTTCCACCTTTAAATGTGTCATCGTATTGGTATGTATACTATAGCGGCCGAATATGCAAGCGACCGGCTTCAATTGAAATCTCTACGCCCAAACGCCAAAAGCTTTGGTCTATATCTTCACTGATTTTATATTCACCTGCGATAGAAATAAGTTCAGCTTCTAGACTTTGGCAAAAAATGCGTGCAGTGCTATCGCCAGTCACACCAGCTAGAGCACGGCCTCTGAGTGGACCATAGATATGAATGTGGCCATCGGCTAATAATTCTGATCCATGGCTGACTGGGGCCAGTACGATCAAGTCACCCCCTCGTGCATAAACCTGTTGTCCTGAACGGACGGGTTCGGTAATTATTTTCGTTGGAGTCCCTTTAATGTCTGCTTCGTTGGAGGTGTCGGGGTTCGTCGTTGCTTGCACGGTTTGTTCGGCAGACTTTTCGGGTTGAGTTTGAGACTTGGAGAGCTCTTTCCCACCTTCGGTTAAGATTGCTAAACCAGCTTCTGTTGCAGCGGCTTGTTGGGTTGGATGTCCACCCCTTATTCCAACCGGGATTAATTTTTTGCGGGACAGGATAGCAACCAATTCTTTAAAATTGATCGAAATATCAGCTGGATTCAGTTTTTGTAATTCAATCACCACGGGTGCATGATGAAAAAATTTTGGTGCTTGTTGGATCTTAAGGGCTAATTGTTCTTCAAAGAGTGCCAAATTAGAACCTAATAATTGTAAAGCGGTCAGAGGATAGAGACCCCCCTTGAGTTGAAACATTAAAGTTGACTCATACTGTGGATTTGAGGAGCTTGCCATAATCAATAGACCCTAAAAATTAAGAGGCAATTTTACCTGTATGAGGGGGATGTTGTCAAACATGGCTATAGGTTTGGCACCTGAATATTTCGGCACGTTTTCATGCTATGAAACCCCTAGGTTATCTGCACAGGTTTTTAAGGATCGATTTTCATTACAATTGAAGGTGATGAAAAGCCATCGATGGAATCCAGACGAGTGAGCTCAATATGAAAAAAAAACAATCCGCTTTTTCGTTGATAGAAGTATTAATGGCTTTGGTGGTATTGTCGATCATGGGTGCTGGTGTCGCTAAATTGTTGAGCACATACGCAATTTGTTATCGTGCCGCTGAAAATCGACAAAAGGTTGCGATTCTGGGTTGGTCGATGGTTGAGGCAATCAAAAATAATCCTGAGCCGGAATACGTACTGAATAGGCTTCCATTGTGGCGTCAAAAGCTCGAAGCCATATTGCCAGGCAGTGCATTAGACATTACTTGGCAAACTGGAGAAGAACAATGTGTTTATACCATCACTCTAAAATTATCGGTTCCGAACACACCGCCGATAAACGTGCGCATCGTCGTTTAGGATTTAGTTTAATCGAATTATTGCTTAGTTTAAGTTTAAGCCTGCTTATCATCGGTGCTGCTTTTGAGTGGTATCAAATATTGAAAAAAGTGAACCGGGACGCTAAAGAAAAGAGACAAACACTTGAAATAGGCCGTACCGCTTTGCAGTTTCTGATGAATGATGTAAAACAAAGCGGTTATTATGGGTGTCGAACAATGGATGAAAATTTCGCGGTTCAAATTCATTTGAATCAATACATCAGTCCTTATCGATTTTTTAAGAAAGAGGCTGCTGTCAGTGGATTTGTGGCGACCCAAGGGAAATGTGTTCGGCAGTTGCCGGCATCAGCTTGCGATCGCATCAAAGAAATGAGCGATGTCTTAGTCATTTACAATATTCCCCAGAAAATATCTGCTCTTAAAAAAGACATGGGGCAACCTACCGAGGTGATCCAAACAGTTTTCCCGACTGCGATTCGACGAGGGTCGGTCGTTCTGATAGCCGACTGTTTGCAAGGAGATCTTTTTGTCGCAAATGAAGTAGAAGGAGATAGAATTTATCATGGTAAAACTGCTGAAACCAACTTAAGGAGTGATTTTAGCAAGGCTTATCAGCGGCATGCGGAGATCATAGAGTTGGCTTCGGTTGCTTATTATCTAGGGGTTCCAACACGTTCAAGAAAAGATTCCGTTTCTTATTCATTGTTTCGGGATGATTTGTGGCACGAAGCAGAAGAAATGATGGAAGGAGTGGTAGATTTCCAAGTTGAGTATGGTGTATTCAGAGTGAGTCAGGGTTCGCGGTATCTACGAGCAGAATTTATCCGGGAATCAGAGTGGCAGTTTGTGCAGAGCATTCGTTTGGTTTTATTGACCGAAAATAAGGAGCATTGGGAGTATGAGTTCGCAGTCCGAAACAGGCGCCGTGTTAATTCTGACGTTAATCGTCATGACGGCGGTTTCTCTTTTAACCGTTCACGTGACGACACAAGGGATATTGATTCTTAAAGTATCAGCAAGTTTGCAAAGCCAGTGGCTAGAGGAAAGTAAAGCCGAATCGAAGATGGTTGCCGAAGAAAACGAGATTATGGATCATTTCCAGAATTTTTCTGATAAACAAATTGCTTTTGTTCCGGACCATTTGGAGTTTGCTTGTCAAGAAGGGGTCAACCTTTACGCAGTCAGCGCAGGTTTTTGGCAAAGTGTTATTGCGGTTCGTCGCCAATGAGGAAAATGGGACTGCTTTTATTAGGGTGTTTCGTCAGCACCGTTGTTGCAGAACCATTGTGGATCGTGACAACGCCTATTTGGCAAGCAAATACGCAAATTTTTTTGAGAAACTGCCCATGGAATGCATCATTGGACAATCCCATTGTTCAGAAAGCCAACAACTCTCATAAAGCATTGGATTTAGCATACGATCCCCAAACGGCCTTGATCTATGAATTGAGTGACCCTGGACCGAATCAAATGGGACTTTTATCTAAACGGGATGGCGAAACGCAATGTGCGATTGCGCATTTTAAGCTTCCATTCACTGTATTCAGTGGAACTCTAACCTTGTCACGTCTTTTTTTGGCAAATCGCTGGAGGACATATTTAGTATTAACGGCGAAGGAGAGAAAAGCAGTCAGTGCAGAAGAGAACAGGGTTGTGAGTGATCGGGTATTTATTTTTGAGGTGACTGAGGGAAGTCGGCTGCTAAAACCAATAGTGATGTATTCAGCAAAGAAAGTGGGAAGAATAACCGCTCGACCCATTCCCTTGCATTTAGAGGATGGTAGAATTGGGATCATGCTCGCGACCGAACATCACCAAACGTCGTCCTTATTAATGATAGAGCTAGGGAAGGCGTTACGGCTTCGTCGGTATTCCTTAGCCATAGGGGCCATTCGATCTTTGGTGGCGGTCGATTTATTCCAGCGAGGATTTGTTGACCGATTTTATCTGTCGGATGATCACACGGTCTGGGGGCTGGAAATACCGGGTTTAGAAAAAGGCGATGTTAAAAAGCTTGCCAAGGTTACCGTGGAGGAGGGGTTTTTAATTGTGCCAGCGGCAAAAGGGGGAGCTGTTTATCTTTATGGGGTAGGGGAGGTGGCAAAAACCAAAGGTCTCTTTAAGATCCAGCATGAGGTAATAAGAGAAGAGCATTTTTCTTCGCTGGAATTAGTCGTTGAGGGCGATTATTTAAAACCGTTTATTCGTTTTGGTCAATTGTGGCTGATACCAAGAGATCCCAAGCATGAACCTTATTTATTCAATTTGCCCTCACATCACAGAAACCCGATTCAATGGGAGCCTATCTGGGTGAGTTCTTTGGGAACCAACCGTAAACGACTGCAAGCCAGAATTTTGTGGGATCCCAAAATCAAAAAAGAAGTACTTTTAACTTTGAATGATGGTTGCCAACTTAATATTGTTGAGGCTAACATGAGCTCGCGATATGGCAGAATCGCTTGGCGTCGAATCAAATAATCCAGAGGAATATAAGCAATTCTTTAGAAAGGAACTTTATTTTTAGGTGTTCGCCTAATATAAAATTTTGATTGTAACCACTAGTTTTGTTTAAATGTCGTTGACAACTGTCATTAGTGAGAGTACTGTTATTTTTTATTGCCTTGTTGGTGGCAAATCTGCGGAAGTTCTGCTAGCATCTAACACGGTAGTGGACTTATCACGAATGAGTGGATTGTAGACTTTAAGAAACATGGGTTCTTTAGGACCTGAAAACGTGTCTAGTTAGGAGAAAATGTTCATGAAGAAACGTTTAACAACATTGAAAAGGGCTGGATTAACCCTAGTGGGTGCGATGGCAGCTGGTAGCGTAATGGCTCACCAACCCCACGAACATCATGGCCGTCACCACCAAACTCAAGCTGAATCACATGGTGGTTTAAAGGTTATCAATCCAGAAAACCATGATTATTGGTTTTCAGTCGGTGGCCGCTTGGCTTTTGATGAAACTCAATTTTCTGGCAGCACCAATGACAAGGGACCAAATTATCCCAGTGGTGCCAATATCCGTCGCGCATTCTTGAAATTTGCCGGTGGAGTGGGTCCATCCTTAAGTTACAATTTAACCCTAGATTTCACGGGCGCTAATGGTGTTTCTGGAAGTAACGCTTCAACCGTAGACTTTCAAGATGCCTATGTGAACCTTGAAGGATCCGATTTTGGTTTCATTCAAACGACCAACCTTCGTTTTGGTCAGTTTACGCCGCCCACGAGCATTGATGCCTGGGGTAACGAAGGAACGCAAAACGATACCATGTTCTTAGAATCTGCCTTAGCAACAACGGCATTTTCCGTCCCGACAAAGGTTTACGGTGTTTGGGTTGATGCCAGTGCAATGGACATGTTTATGTTCAGTGTGTCGGCCTATCAGCCAAGACAGAAGAATTCGATCAACAATACTGGAGTTGTGAATAACAACTTTGGTGATGCAGGTCGTTCTGACAGACTGGGCGGTAGTGCGCGTTTAACCGTCGTTCCTGTTCATACGGATGACACGGTTTATCATTTAGGGGTAGTGGGTCGATTCCAGTCCATGAATAATGGGGTCGCTGGGAATGCGATTACGCAGCCACAACCACCTTATATTCAACCTGGCTTATTCTCCACAGCTCCAGAAGCTCGTGCTCGAAATACGAATATGCTAGTGACCACAGGTCCGGTGAGAGCCAGAAGTTACAACGTTGTAACGGGTGAAGCTCTGGCACTGTTTGGGCCAGTCACAGTCGCTGCTGAATATTCAGAAGCCAATGTGCAACGTGTTCCAAACATCACTGATACCACTTCAAACAGCAATCCAAGGTTTCATGGATGGCATGTTGAAGGGGGTTATATGTTAACGGGTGAATCTCGCCAGTATGATTTCACAACGGGTACGTTGCGGAATCCAAAAGTCACTTCAAAATGTGGTGCTTGGGAACTGGCTGCTCGTTTTAGCTTCGCGAATCTCGTCGACAAAAATGTCTACGGGGGCAGTGAGCATAATACGACAGTTGGCTTAAACTGGTTTGTGAATGATAACGTCCGAGTCGCATTGAATTACATTCGGGCTAATATCCGACCAACAGCTGTATTCCCTGTGACACCAGCAATTAATGCACCTGGTGTTCCTGTGAAGCGTACGCTAGATATCGTAGGCTTACGGTTTGGGGTAATGTTCTAAGCTGTCCTAACGAACACACGTGATAAGGTTAATGCCCTACCTTGGTAGGGCATTTTTTTTGGCTAAACAACTGGTAGATTTATGGAACCTAACATACACTGAAAATATGATAAAAAACCTTTGGCCACCTGTAAAAATCCTTGTTTTAGTGACGCTTTTTTGTCACTTAAGTGCCTGCGCCGAAACTAGGGCCCCGGATCGATTTGAATGTTTAAACCGAGCAATTTATGCGTTTAATAAAAAAGCCGATCGATATATTGCAAAGCCTGCTGCCCAGATCTATGAAGGTGTTTTGCCAAAACCAGTTCGACAAATGGTTGGAAATTTTTTTCAAAATTTAAGTGAAGTCCCCAATGTTGCCAATGACCTACTTCAAGGTCAATTTTCCTTAGCCCGCGCCGACACGGCTCGATTTTTATTGAATTCGACTTGGGGCATCGGGGGGCTTTTTGACGTTGCCGAAAAAGGGGGGATAGCAAGGCACCCACAAGACTTTGGCATCACTTTAGCGAAATGGGGTTACACAGATACGACTTACGTAGTCTTACCGTTGTTCGGGCCCAGTACAGTTCGGGATGGTTTTGGTAAAGTTGCGACTTATTATATGGGTATTCCGGCACATTTGAAGTCGGTAAAATGGAGAAATCGTTTATTGGGGCTGTATTATATCGATACGCGTGCTTCATTGCTTAAAGCGGAACCAGCCATTGACGAAGCAGTCGATGAATATATCTTTGTGCGTGACGCATACCTGCAGCACCGTCAATTCCAGATCAATGGCAATCAAGACAAAAAAGAAGAGAGTGTGTCTGATCGAGAAACCAAGTTAGAAGGTCCTCCTGAATAAAATTTTATGATGCAATTACCCCTCACTGCGAAAATTTTAATCATCGATGATGATGCTGAATTTCGCCGGAATGTTAAAGATTATTTTGAAGACAGTGGTTTCACGATGATCGAAGCAGAAAATGGTGAGAAAGGATTAGAAATATTTCGATCAGAAAAACCAGAAGTCGTGATCAACGACTTACAGCTTCCTGGATTAAGCGGTTTGGAAGTGTTGAAAACCATTACTAAAGAAGCGGTTGAATTACCCATTGTCGTGATTTCGGAAGCGGGTGGTTTAGATGACGTGATACAGGCTTTACGGGTTGGTGCATGGGATTATTTAACCAAGCCAATCGCTCAATTACCGGTTTTAGAGCATGCTGTTTGCCGGGTATTAGAGCGCTCTCGTTTAATCGAAGAAAATAAAATTTATCGCCGTGAATTAGAAAGTGCCAATCAAGCCTTAAAAAAGAGCTTGGATATTTTAGAACAAGATCAGGAAGCGGGTCGAAGTGTACAGATGCGCTTGCTGCCAGAACAAGGGATGGAGTTTGGGCAGTATCATTTTAATCACAATATCGCTCCTTCTTTATTTTTAAGTGGCGACTTCGTAGATTACTTTAAGATCAATGATAAGCAGTTTGGTTTTTATATTGCAGATGTGTCTGGTCATGGAGCTTCATCCGCATTCGTGACGGTCCTATTGAAAAGCATTATGGCGCAAGTTTTAAGTCGTTATGAGGCGCATCACGATAGCATGATAGTAGAACCTGAAAAAGTGCTTGCCTACCTCGGAACAGAAATCTATTCTGCACATTTGGGGAAATATTTAACCATGGTCTATGGTGTTATCGATTGGATAGAGAACAAATTGTCTTATAGCATCGGTGGCCATTACCCGAACCCCGTTCTTTTAGAAGATGGCAAAGCGCGATTTTTAGAAGGCGAAGGGTTTCCCGTTGGGATTATGAAACAAGCAGTGTATACTCGACATGAAATTGACCTGCAACCCAAGGTAAAACTCATGATGTTTTCAGATGGAATTGCAGAAATTCTACCTGAGAAAGATATGGCTTCCAAAGAAGCATTGTTGTTATCGATGGTTTCTGAGGGCGATGCAAAAATTGAATATTTTATTGATCGTCTCGGCTTACAAAATAAGAAAGTCTTACCAGATGATGTAACTATTTTGACTTTATGGCATAAGTCATGACCGGCAATTTTCTTTTATTCCAGAAATAAATCGGAACGCCCGAAAGTGTAATTAGGGCAGAAAAACTGACCATTTTAACGCCGGATGAAATCAAAGCCCATCCACAAAAAATAAGAGCGCCAATTCCAATGGAAAGTTCGAGTTTAGTGAGACGACGATGAGAACGGCCTTGCCAAAACAGTTTCAAATAGCTCAAGACTGATAGTGTATAGATAAAGAGAAATGCTGTGACAGAAACATCGATGATCTGATTAACTTGAGAGATCAAATCTTGTTCCAGTGTGACGATTAGAATGGGGATCATCCCCAGGGATGAGATAATCAGTCCCCACTTGGGAGCGTCATTGGCATTTTTTAGCGCAAATAATTTTGGAAGATGCCCATCATATGCGGCTCCCAATGCAATTTGACCGCTGGTTAAGACCCATGCATTTAAAGTACCTAAGCAAACGATTGAAGCAGCAATTGAAATAATCAGGTACCAGCTCCCGCCAAAAATAATCTGGGCAGCTTCTGCAAAAGGAGCTTTAGAATGAGATAAAATTTCCCGGGGCACAACACCCATAATGACAAAGCTTGCAAGAATATAGACCAATGCGACAATCAGAGTACCCGTGATGATGGCTCTTGGTATGGTCTTCTTTGGGTTTAGCACCGATTCACTGGGAGTGGTTGCCGATTCAACCCCAATGAATCCCCACAAGGTGAGTAAGGCCGCCGCATTCAATACACCAAGCGTTGAATCATGGGTGGGATTAACAGGAATAAAATGTTGTTTTTGAATGAAAAAAAGTCCGGCTAAAGGAACAATAATCAGTGGCAGGAGCTTTAAAAGTGTAAAAACCAGCTCCACTCGTCCTGCTGAGCGTACCCCAGATAAATTTAAGACGGTGATACAAAGCAAGATTGCGATTTCTAGCATTAAGTTGAAAAGGGGGCTTGTCTGGCCCAAGAGCGGGCTTAAATAGCCTACCACTGAAATAACAACCATCGGTGTGCTTAGCCAGGAAATGACCCAATAAGTCCAGGCAGAGAAAAACCCCAGGGTCTTGCCAAAGGCAGCTTCAATAAAGGTATGAGGGCCACCGGTTTTAGGGATTTCAGCCGCAAGACGAGCAAAGACTAACGCTAATAGTAGTGCGCCTCCGGCAGTGATAATCCAGCTGGCCAAGCCAAGAGTTCCGTAAACAGAAAGGCTGGCGGGTAGTAAGAAGATCCCCGATCCAATTTGACTGCCTGCGACCAGTGATGTCACCGCCCAAAAACCCATTTTTCTCTGAGATTGCATTGAAAAACTCCCACTTGATGCTGATCAGTCACAGATAACCGCTCTGTTGAACAGAGAATGTTATTGGACAAAAAAATTTAATTGAATTGAAAAAAAATCATAGCGCGCTTAGCGCTTGGGTTTTAGTGTGGATTTGAGTGATCGGACAAAAGGAAACGATGCCTGAAGTGGCAATGAGCCTTCTATGGGTGAAGGTTCTAAGGATGACATGCGGGATTTAATCATAAGAGTCATACAGTCACTCTCTACTGTTAAGATTATGTTGAATGTTGGTAGCATAAGATAATTCTCGATCTTTTGTCAAAAAAATAATCTCAGGGTCTATTAGGTGTATATCCTTTCAAATCTGACAGCATTTTGGATTACCCACATTGGGCAGGGTTAGTGTGTCTAATCCAAACCAGTCAGGATACTAAAACTATGAAGTCCTGTCTCTATACTGAAGAATCTCTACAAATTTCGGTGAGTCATTTAATGTTTATGATCGGAATGCTTGAGAAATGCTGTGCAAGCGTCTGTACTCATGGGTTTTTCGAGGTAATATCCCTGTAACTCATCCACTCCCTGTTGTTCCAAGAAAGTAAGTTGCTCCTTGGTTTCGACACCTTCCGCGATGACTTGAAGTTTTAAGCCATGGGCAATCGTAATGATTGCAATAATGAGAGCGCGATCATCTTCATTTTTCTCAATTCCTTTAACAAAAGATTGGTCAATTTTAATTTTATCAACAGAAAATCGTTTTAAATAAGATAAGCTTGAATAATATGTACCAAAGTCATCTATTGCCAATTTAACCCCCAATTTTTTCACGGCTTCCATGTCCGCAATGATTTTATCCGTTTGTTCAATAAAAACACTTTCCGTAAATTCCAGCTCTAAATAGGAAGGATCAATTTGCGTTTCTATAATTAGTTTTTCGATGACTTTGTTCACTTCTTGCTTTTGGAACTGTAATCCAGAAATATTAACTGCAACGGGAAAAACCTGAAGATTCATCGACTGCCATTTCTTGATTTGATAACAGGCAGTTTTTAATACCCATTCCCCTATGGGTAAAATCAGACCAGTTTTTTCAGCAAGAGGAATAAAGTCTTTGGGTGGAATAAAACCTTTAGTAGGGTGTTCCCAACGAATTAAGGCCTCTAGATAAGAAACATTATGGCTAGAACTCTTGAAAGTTGGTTGAAAGTGCAAGGACAATTCATTCTTTTCTAATGCTCCTCGCAATTCAATTTCTTGAGCATTTTCTTCCTGGATCTGCTGATTAAGTTCTGGCTTGTAGAACTGATAATGCCCTCTACCAGTCGCTTTTGCGTTATAGAGCGCTATGTCGGCTTGTTTTAATAATTCCTGGATATCTTTCCCATCATTTGGGTACATACTAATCCCAATACTTGAAGAGATGTATAATTTATGCTGTTGAATCTCAATGGGTTCAGTTAAGCTTTTAAGAATTCTTTCTGCGACCAATACTGTTTTGCTGATGGTGGCATCTTCGAGCATAACGATAAATTCGTCTCCACCTAAACGTGCAGCCAAGTCTTCTTCCCGCAAACACAACTTCAGTTTTTTGGAAAATGAAACAAGGGTTTTGTCACCGATTTCATGCCCTAAAGTATCATTAATCTTTTTAAATCCATCCAGATCTAAAAACATAATTCCAATGTTCTTATTCTCTCGTTTTGCTTTAGATATAGTATGATCAAATATTTGATACAATAAATTACGATTGGCGAGACCGGTTAAGGGATCGTGAGTTGCTTGATAATACAGCCTGGCATTTTCTAATGAAATTGCTGCTTGGGATGCCAGCAATTTTATGGTTTGGATGTGGGTTGCAGTAAAAGCGTGACTCGTATCTCTATTTTCAAGATAGAGAAGACTGCGCAATACACCTTGATGAAAAACAGGGAGAAGTAAAATGGATTGTGGTTTGATATTGGAAAGATAAGAATCTCCGGAATAGTAAGGTTCAAGTTCCCTGGCTGTCCTAATTAACAAAGGTTCTTTCGTTCTTTGAACATAACTGATTAATGATAAAGGAATGTCGGAACGATTTTGAATTGATTCAACTTGTGACAATGATATTTTCTGAGCCATAAGCGTACCTTCGGCTTCAGAGTACCAGACATTGTTTTCTTTGACTAACAATATAACTCTTTGTGCTCCAGCATTCTGTAATAAAATATGCATTAGTTTTTGCAATAATTTATTTAGTTGGATTTCGCCAGATATTGCCTGGGTCGCTTTAAAAATTGATAAAACATCTATGTTACTAGTCAACATATCAATTGCCGGAGTTGAGGTTTCTTTATGATTTCCAATAGACGGTCGTGTTTGTAAGCTATCAGGGTATTGCATTTCCAATAATTTACATTTTGCCGTTGCCCCCCATTGTTGATAAGCGTAATGAGAATTTTGGAGATAAACTTTAGCAAAAAGAGGATTTTGCGATTGAAAGCAAAGAGATGCTGCACATTCATTTGCAATTGCAGAGAACTGAATATAATGATTTTCCTGAGCATGATAAATCGCTTGGTTGTAAAGTTGAACGGTTTCTTTAGTAAATCCATGCAGTATCATATTAATTTCTGCTGAAATTAGTAAGTAGGCGTGAAGATAATTGGCAGGACACCACGAACTCCATATTTTAAATTGGTTTTTTACTTTTTTTAGTTCACTAATATAGTATAGTTTAATGTGTTCTGTTGCTGTAGAGTATTTCTTTGATATGCATAAACCATAAAATAATAGTTCAAACGCGGAGTCGAATCCGCCTTTAATGAAAGCTCTAAGATTTGCTGCTTCTTGTGACATTTTTAATGCTTTTTCATAGTCACCTTGAATATAATATAACTGACAATAAACAATATAAGTAAATGCCAAGGTTGTTTTGTTATTTAAATGATGCATTTTGTCGTAAATAACTTGAAGTTCAGAGTCCAGGGCAGCGTCGTCTTCCTCTAGAAGTTGTAATATTTTCTTGAAAAGTAAGAAAAAATGATAAAAGTCATCGTGGCCGATATTTTTTAAAAAATTGATTGATTTTTCAACGTTATCCCTGACATCAGCAATGGGTTTACCTAGGTAATATAATATTAAGTCCTTGAGTCTACTATAACTTGCATATGCTAAGTCGCCTTCTTCGATGCCAGATTGGTACCCTTTTTCCAGATATTCGAACGAAGATGATAGAGGGTGCTTCCAATGATTGATAAATGCACCTGTGATAAAGTTGTTTCTGGCATAAGTTGTTTTGCTGCCAAGCTCGCTTTTTAATTCCTTTGCAAGATCAACAAAATAAAATGCCTCTTCACTTTGATTCATTTCAGATATGAGAATAATCGCATAGCCTAAACAGGCTAGAGGTGTTTCGGGAGTATAACCTTCTGATAAATTAATACGTAGTAATATAACGGCGATATATGCAAATAAATTGTGATTAATTTGATATGCTGAGGAAGATGCCGTGGTTAAAATTTGGCTAATCATTAATATTTTTTTGTTGGTGCATGGTTTCATAATTTGTCTATTTGTTCTTTTTCTGTTTTTCCACTTGATAATCAATATTTCCTTTAGAATATGTGGGACAGATGGTTTTTTAGGCAAATTAAAATTAAATAGACTTAAGACAGTGCTGGAAAGCGTAATTACTTCCTCATGTTTTGATAAATTAACATAGGCCTTTATTTTAGAAAGATATATTTCAGCCTTGTCAAAATTATCTCTTGATTTTATTAGTAATTCATCAATGTAATATTCTGCCTCATCCAAGTTGTTTAAGAAAAACAAGCATTCAGCAATTTCTTGATATGAATCAAATAGTAAATTGTAATCGTTATCCCAATCGTGAATTTTTAAAAGTTTTATTCCAGACTGAAGGTAAGTTAAAGCTGCACTGTAAGCAGCGGATGCTTTCGCCTTCTTTCCAGCCAATAAATTGAGCTCTGATAATTCTCTTCTTTCTTTTTCATCATGTACCAGGAAGATACTTTGATTAAAATGGTTTAGAATTGAAAACAAAACTTTATCTTGTTTTACAAAGTTTCTCGCACTTTTCTTTTCCTTTAGTAATAATCGACCGATTTGCAAATGGACAGGAGGCCTCATTTTTTCAGGTATTAGTTTGTATGCTGCTTGTTGTATTCGGTCGTGAACAAAGCGGAACTTAAATTTTCTATCAAGTGTGTATGGCTTTCCTTCCTCTACTACCTCTAGTAATTTATAGTCTTCATTTACAGGTGAAATGAGATTTTCTCGGATTGATTCCCATATAAATTCGGCAATTTTTGTAAGAGGTAATTCGCTAATTATGGACAGAGTATTTAGATCAAAAACATGGCCAATGCAGGCGGCCAACTCGAGTAGTTTACAGGATTCTTTTGGCAAGTGAAGAATTCGATCTACTAATAAATCGACCACGTTGTCAGTAATTGATTGATCATTAATATGCTCTAAATCCCATTTCCATTTATGATCTTCATAGGAAAATACTAATAATTTATCGTGATAGAGTTTTTTTAAAAATTCATTAATAAAAAATGGATTTCCATGAGTTTTATTCAATAACAATTTGGCTAGCGGTTCTACTTCATCCAAAGTGGTATTTAAGCTGTCTGCCAGTAGATGTTGAATATCGATCTCTTTAAAAGGTGACAACACAAGATCTTCAATAAAGACATCCATTTTTTTTAGGTATTCTATTGCTTCCACCAGAGGGTGATCAATAGAAACTTTATTGTTTCTATAGGCTCCGATTAATAAAAAATTGTGAAGATCTGAATCGGATAGTAAATTTTTTAAAAGTTGTAAAGAAGCATTGTCAATCCATTGTAAATCATCTAAAAATAAAACCAGAGGATGATTTCTTCTGGCTAAAGCTTTTACAAAATTTTTAAAAACCAAAGTAAATCTATTTTGTGACTCAACCGGGGGCAATAGGGAAACATTAGGTTGTTCTCCTATGATCAGAGCAACATCTGGTATGACATTAATAATGATCTGCCCATTGTTTCCTAGAGCATTAAATAAAGATTCTTTGAGATTAGTTAACTCATCATCTGATTCCGATAACAAACGACGTATTAATTCCTGAAAAGCTTCAATAAATGCACTATAGGGAGTTCCACGTTCCAGTTGATCATACTTGCCTTTAACTATATAGCCTTTTTGATAGGTAATTGGTTTATGTATTTCCTTTACTAAAGAACTTTTTCCAATACCTGAATAACCAGAAATAATCAAGAGTTCTCTTTTCCCATTACTTATTCTCTCAAAAGACTCTAATAGTTTTTTTATTTCTCTCTCACGGGCATATATTTTTTGAGAAATTGTCAGGTGATCAGGTACATCACTTTTTCCAAGTGTAAATGAATCTATTCGATGTTTGGTATGCCACTGATTCTCGCAAATCTTTAGATCATCTTTTAATCCAACTGTACTGATGTAGCGCTCTTCAGGAATTTTAGCCAAGAGTTTTGCAATAATATCGGAAATTGGCTTAGGTATTTTTGGATTTTCTTCATGTATTGAAGGGGGTGTTTGGGCTATGTGGCTGTGGATTAATTCAAGCGGATCATGAGCTTTAAATGGTAATTCACCAGTCAGCATTTGGTAAAAGGTGATGCCTAATGAGTAAAAATCAGTTCTATAGTCAATCGATCTGTTCATGCGTCCTGTTTGTTCAGGTGAGATATAGGAGAGTGTTCCTTCTAAATCTCGTAAAGGGATCAGTTCTTGTGGTTCTTGACTTAATTGAGTAGAAAGGCTAAAGTCTGCCAATTTTATGGCTAGGGTTTTTCTGTCGATCAAAATATTACTTGGATTAATATCCTTATGAATAATATTTTTAACGTGTAATGCAGATAAAGCATCTACTAACTGAAATGAGATTTTAAAAAAAAGAATTAGTTCTACGGGTTTATTATCTAAATATTGTTCTAATGTTTCTGAACCGGTATCTTCTAATATTAAAATTAATTGATGCTGGTCCTGAATCAGATCATAAACGCGAAGAATTTGAGGGATTTCTAGTTGTTTTAAAATTTGATATTCATGTTTTAAACTTGCCAATTCATGAGGGGAAGGATTTTCGAGTCGACATATTTTTAAGATTACCTTTTGTTGATCGAGATTTCTAATACCACGATATACGGTAAAGGTTCTACCTTGATGAAGTATTTCTTGGATGGTATAACCCTTGATTAAAGGCACTTTCTCAATCTCCAGTCGATTATGATTATTAAGCGCATTTCATTTAATAAGTATAGCTTTACCTACAGGCAAACACCCCTTAAATTTCATAGAAAAATAGTTTTTTTACGTGGAGTA
>Ga0206800_1005_pt1 | contig 57654 bp, 27 predicted proteins | sample Alteio_BWOrgCont_64_FD_152898 | JGI IMG/M metagenome (GOLD analysis project Ga0206800, IMG submission 152898) | Enriched cells from forest soil in Barre Woods Harvard Forest LTER site, Petersham, Massachusetts, United States -... | ecosystem: Environmental > Terrestrial > Soil > Temperate forest >... | reverse complement strand
ATAGTTTCTTTATATTGGCTACCATTTCGAGAGAATGATAAAGTATGATAAATAAATTTTTCCTGTGTTAGCTCTGGCTGATTTAAATACCCTCTAGCAAGACCTACTCCACCGATATATAGCTCACCCATAACCCCAACTGGAACCGGATTTAAGTTTTCATCGAACACATAAAGCTTAACATTTTGTAATGGTCTACCAATACAAGAATTAGACTTTTCTGTATTGTAAACACTCCAACTTGCGCAAACGGTTGCTTCTGTTGGACCATAAGCATTAATTAAACGTCTATTTTCGCTCCAATAATCTAAGGTGTCTTTATTGCAAGTCTCCCCTGCAACTACCAATGTTTTTAATGATAATGGTTCATTTTTTGACATCACTTCTAAAAGAGCGGGGGGAATAGTTGCTATCGTTATCTCGTGATGGTTAATATATTCTGCTAGCCTTGTAGTATCTTTCTTGATTTCTTCTGGAAGAATATATATGCTTGCACCAGATAATAATGCGGTGAACACTTCAGATATCGATGCATCAAAATTCATAGATGCAAACTGTAATATCCTACTATTTTCATCAATTTGAAAAGCTTCTAATTGGCCTTCAACCAAATTTACAACACTATGATGTTCAATTAATACACCTTTTGGTTTACCTGTTGAACCTGAAGTATAAATAACGTAAGCTAAATCTTCTGGCAATGTTAAATTTTCAACACCAGTGGCCTCATTATTCTTTTTTTTATCCCAATCTTTATCTAACAGAAAAACATCACCAGAAAATCCTGGGAATTTATCTAAATACGTGGATATTGTAATTAACAAAGGTGCTGCAGTATCTTCAAGCATCCATCTTAATCGTTCCGTCGGATAGTTGGGTTCTAGAGGAACATATACACAACCAGCCTTTAAAATTGCAAGGATCCCCACAATCCACTCTAAAGAACGTTCTATGCTCAGAGCAATAAAACTTTTAGGGGTAATATTTCTCTCACGCAAATGAATAACTAAAGAGTTGACTAAAGAATTTAATTGACGATAAGTAATCTGTTGCTGTCCATCTATTACAACAACGTTATTTCTGAAATCATCAAGCTGTTCTTCAAATAGCTGATGAATACATTTTCCATCAAAATATTTTTTGTCTGTCTTATTCCATTCTACTAGTATATTTCTCTTGTCTTCTTCTTTCAGAAGAGAGATGGTATCTATTTGTTTTTCAGGTGCTCTTATGATTTCTAGCAATATTGTTTTTAATTGGTCCCCCAGATTCTCAATAGCTTGTTTATTAAAATGGGCCGTTTCATAACGAAATTCAAAACTTAATTGTTCCCCAGGCATAGCTATTAAACCTAATGGGTACTCGGCTCTTTCAGTGCCTTGCTTCAATTTCTTGATCTTTAATCCAGAAACTTCACCCCAAAGTGCTTCATCTATCGGATAGTTCTCAAATACAAAAATATTATCAAATAAAGGTAGTCCTCCAGGAATTTCACTCCATGTTTGGATCTTTGCTAAGGATATGTGACCATATTGCTGTAACACTAATATTTGTTCTCTTAGCCTTTCAAGAACAGATAAGGCAGTATCCTCTGTAGAGATTTTAACACGTAAAGGTAAGGTGTTAATAAATAATCCGATCATTTCATCAACACCATCTAAATCAATTGCACGACCAGAAACTGTTACTCCAAATACAATGTCCCTACATTGAGTATTTCGACTTAATAATATGCTCCACGCAAGTTGAGTAATAGTACTTAATGTAAAATGAAAACTTTTGGAAAATATTCTTAAATCATCCGTTTCTAATCGCGAAAGAAATGTCTCATAAAATTCATAATTACTATTTTCCAGTTTATTAAAATGTGAGGTAAATTGCTTTAAAGTTATATAACTAGGCTGAACAAATTTAGATAAATACTCTTTCCAAAAAGGTTCAATTAAAATTGTGTTTTGTTTTTTAAGCCAAAGAATATATTCTCGATAATAACTCCTATGCTTTAAATACGTGGGTATCCCTCGCCTCAGTTGATCATACACAGTTAGTACATCTTTAAACACTAAAGGCCCACACCATCCATCTAATAAAATATGATAATGAGTAAAAATTAAATAGGCCTGTTCATAGGAAAGTGAAATAAACGATAGGCGAAATAAAGGAGGAGTTGATAAATTAAATCCTTGACGACAATCCTGTTCCAACAATTCTTGAAAAGCCATTCTTTGTTCTTTAGGAGATTTATGTTGCCAATAGTAAGATTTCCAAGGAAGCTCGACTTGGCGCAGCACGAATTGTAGAGGCTCTGGGAGGTTATGCCACATAAACGCTACTCTCAGAGAAGGACGTTCATTGATCACATATTGCCATGCTGTGCGCAGTAGCTCCTGATTGAATTTCCCTGTTAATTTGAAGACACTTTGAATAAGATAAACGTCAGAATTAGGTTCATAAGCAGCTCTAAACAACAAGCCTGACTGCATCGGACTCAAAGGGTAGATCTCTTCAATGTTGATTTGACGTCCAAACGCTTTATCAAGCATATCTTGCTGTAGAGAAACTAAAGGAAAGTCCGAAGGAGTATAGCCAAATGCTGGACCACAACAGTGGACAATAATTCTTTGTAAATGATTAATGAAATTTATGGCTAGTTTTTGTATAGTTAGATTCTGATGTTTGTTTGAGCTATAAATCCAATTTGTCTCTAAGCAACCATCTATAATTTGGCAATTTAAGTCAATTAAGCAGAATCTTTTATTTTCATGAGCGATTCCGGAATCTATTTTTTCATTGGAAATTTTAAATAAACTTGTCATAGAAGCTTCGTTATCCCATTGCCCTAAATAATTAAAAGACAATTGTGGACTGTGTAAATTTTTTAATTTTTTTGACGCTTCATCATTATTGTTTAAATATTTTAAAATTCCAAACTCAATGCCGCGATTAGGAATTTTTCTTAATATTTCTTTGACATTTTTAATTGAATGATCAATATCAATTGGATTTTCTAACGAAATAAAAATGGGGAAAAGAGATGTAAACCAGCCAACGGTACGAGAGACGTCAATTTCTTCTAAGACATTTTCTCGTCCATGCCCTTCCATCCATAAAGATAATGTGTATTTTTTTGTCCAATCCCCAATAACAAATATTAATGCAGTTAGTAATACATCATTAATTTGAGTGCGATAAGCTGATGGAACCATTTTTAATAATTTTGCAGTATCGTCTTTAGTTAATCTGCATGTTTCAGTTCTTATTGAACCAATTGTATTTTCCCCCGTATCATGGTCTATGGGTAAGTCAATTGTTGCATGCCTAGATAGCAACTCTACCCAATAATCAAATTCTAACTTGGATATTTCTGATTTTGCATATTGATTCAGAGCTAACGCCCAACTGTAATATGTAGATGTCTTCTGGGGCAGGGATATGTCTTCATTATTTATTAGTTGATTATACAACAGAGTTAAATCTTCTAAAAGAAAACGCCATGATACACTATCTACAACCAGATGATGAATGACAAGTAGTAAAACCTGATATTTTTTTGTATTAGAAACAAAAAGTGCAGATTTAAATAATACGCCACTCTCAATATTAAGACTGGCTTGCAGGCATTTTGCTTCTTTTTCTAATGTGACATTCCATGGCAAGCCTGATATTTCATCATACTCAATGAACTTCAAAGTTCCCTTTGCAAAGACATTTTCATGTTCGGATCCGGGAATTTTTTGTAGCCAGTTGCCATCTACATTTACAAATACTGAACCCAAGATGGGATGATGTTTTAATAAGCATTCAAGAGAAGCTTCTAGCTTTTCCAAATCCAGTGATATTTCAGGTTTCAATATCGCGAACTGATTGTAGTGATTGATATTGTTAAAATTTTGCTCAAAAAACCAATACTGAATAGGAGTTAACGGTATTTCTGTAATTAACATTTCAGCAATAGGTTCCTTAATACTCACATATTCAGTTTTAAGTTGATTAGCTAAGATAGCAATTGTTGGATATTCAAAAATAGTTTCGACATTAAACTCTAGTCCTTGTTGTCGAGCTCGGGAGACTATTTGAATACAAATGATAGAATCGCCTCCCATCTCAAAGAAATTATCATAGATTCCAACTTTTCCTAATGTAAGAAATTCTGAAAAGATAGACACCAATTTTTTTTCCACATCATTGCGTGGCATTCCATAAGTGTCTATGCATTCTTGATGCTCTGGTTGTATTGACAATAAATACTTTAAATTTACTTTTCCATTAACTGTTAACGGAATTTTTTCAAGAAAAATAAATTTACTAGGAAGCATATAGGTTGGTAAGAATTTTAACAAATATTCTTTTAACATTTCAACCTGGGATTGATCATTTCGTTTCTCACTAGCTTCCTTAATGATCTCGTTAGAAAACAAAGTTTTATAAAATTTTGTTTTCTTGTAAGAATTTTCAAGATGTGTTGATTCATACTCAAAATGTATTATCTCTCCGTTATTCTGTATAATATCACCAATAATTTTATAATCGGGGTTAATGTTATTAATAGAAAGCTTTCTGTAACAGGTTGCCTTAATAATATCACCTGTACAAACTTCAAGTCCTGGGTAAAATGCAGGGAAATATATAGGAAGCCAGCAATGCTCTTTTTCTAAAATATCGATTACGTAATTCTTAATTGTTTGCAAACTTAGCCAAACAAGAAAGCCGTCTATCCTACCATTTTTTTCGATTGTCAATAATATTTCATGGCTCTCAGTTGGTGGGATATTTTTGCTAAAATCTAGTTTTTCAAAAATATCTCTAGAAGAAATGATGTTTTCCATTGGGAAATTTTTTATGCAAACTCTTAAATCAAAAGGATAACCGACTTGAGAAAATATTTTTTCAACATATTTTTTAGGGAGTTCGAGGAATGTTGGGTTATTGTACAGTTCATCGGGTAAACAAACAGCAGCAATGTACGTGAGGCTTAATTCGGGAATCATAATGCCATCCGATTTTAGAAATCTCTTTCTAGCGTCATTAAGAATGACAACTGCGCCCTCAGACCCACCAATAGATCCCACAATTTCAGAAACTATTGCATCCACTTTTTCTGGTAATTCTATTTGAGTTGCGTTCCCTTGAATAACAATTATCTTGTTTTCTAATTTTAATTTTTTAATAAATGTTTTTGCTTGCTGAAAAGTTTCTTCTAAATATTCAATTGCGTATACTTTTTTTGCTCCGGCTGCAATACATAATTGCGCCAATATTGCATCTTTTCCCGTCCCTATATCGACGACAATTTTATTTTGCAACTGTTGTGCGAAAGCTGCCTTATAGCAGTTATTTCTGTGTTGATCATGAGTCATTGCGTAATATAAAACATCATCATAAACGAAATATTCAGCAACAGAAGGCCACAACTCAGGTTTTTTTATAGTATCATCAAAACTTGTACATTTTTCCTTTTTTTCAACTAAATATGCCCAAAGACTTTTTTGTTCCTCAAATTCTCTTAGTAATACAATACTTTGAGAAATAAAGGAAAGTTGATTAATATGTGATTCAATCTCACCTAGTTCAATACGCATACCACGTAATTTTATTTGAGAATCATTGCGTCCAAGGAATTCTAAATCCCCCTTGTTTAACCATTTAACCAAATCCCCTGTTTTATAGAGTCGAATAGTTTCTTTATATTGGCTACCATTTCGAGAGAATGATAAAGTATGATAAATAAATTTTTCCTGTGTTAGCTCTGGCTGATTTAAATACCCTCTAGCAAGACCTACTCCACCGATATATAGCTCACCCATAACCCCAACTGGAACCGGATTTAAGTTTTCATCGAACACATAAAGCTTAACATTTTGTAATGGTCTACCAATACAAGAATTAGACTTTTCTGTATTGTAAACACTCCAACTTGCGCAAACGGTTGCTTCTGTTGGACCATAAGCATTAATTAAACGTCTATTTTCGCTCCAATAATCTAAGGTGTCTTTATTGCAAGTCTCCCCTGCAACTACCAATGTTTTTAATGATAATGGTTCATTTTTTGACATCACTTCTAAAAGAGCGGGGGGAATAGTTGCTATCGTTATCTCGTGATGGTTAATATATTCTGCTAGCCTTGTAGTATCTTTCTTGATTTCTTCTGGAAGAATATATATGCTTGCACCAGATAATAATGCGGTGAACACTTCAGATATCGATGCATCAAAATTCATAGATGCAAACTGTAATATCCTACTATTTTCATCAATTTGAAAAGCTTCTAATTGGCCTTCAACCAAATTTACAACACTATGATGTTCAATTAATACACCTTTTGGTTTACCTGTTGAACCTGAAGTATAAATAACGTAAGCTAAATCTTCTGGCAATGTTAAATTTTCAACACCAGTGGCCTCATTATTCTTTTTTTTATCCCAATCTTTATCTAACAGAAAAACATCACCAGAAAATCCTGGGAATTTATCTAAATACGTGGATATTGTAATTAACAAAGGTGCTGCAGTATCTTCAAGCATCCATCTTAATCGTTCCGTCGGATAGTTGGGTTCTAGAGGAACATATACACAACCAGCCTTTAAAATTGCAAGGATCCCCACAATCCACTCTAAAGAACGTTCTATGCTCAGAGCAATAAAACTTTTAGGGGTAATATTTCTCTCACGCAAATGAATAACTAAAGAGTTGACTAAAGAATTTAATTGACGATAAGTAATCTGTTGCTGTCCATCTATTACAACAACGTTATTTCTGAAATCATCAAGCTGTTCTTCAAATAGCTGATGAATACATTTTCCATCAAAATATTTTTTGTCTGTCTTATTCCATTCTACTAGTATATTTCTCTTGTCTTCTTCTTTCAGAAGAGAGATGGTATCTATTTGTTTTTCAGGTGCTCTTATGATTTCTAGCAATATTGTTTTTAATTGGTCCCCCAGATTCTCAATAGCTTGTTTATTAAAATGGGCCGTTTCATAACGAAATTCAAAACTTAATTGTTCCCCAGGCATAGCTATTAAACCTAATGGGTACTCGGCTCTTTCAGTGCCTTGCTTCAATTTCTTGATCTTTAATCCAGAAACTTCACCCCAAAGTGCTTCATCTATCGGATAGTTCTCAAATACAAAAATATTATCAAATAAAGGTAGTCCTCCAGGAATTTCACTCCATGTTTGGATCTTTGCTAAGGATATGTGACCATATTGCTGTAACACTAATATTTGTTCTCTTAGCCTTTCAAGAACAGATAAGGCAGTATCCTCTGTAGAGATTTTAACACGTAAAGGTAAGGTGTTAATAAATAATCCGATCATTTCATCAACACCATCTAAATCAATTGCACGACCAGAAACTGTTACTCCAAATACAATGTCCCTACATTGAGTATTTCGACTTAATAATATGCTCCACGCAAGTTGAGTAATAGTACTTAATGTAAAATGAAAACTTTTGGAAAATATTCTTAAATCATCCGTTTCTAAAGTAGTTAAGTTCAAATAGTAAGCTCTACATTTAGAATCTAAACGTGATTTCTTAGAAAATGGTTTCGGATTAAACCAAGTTGGTGCATTGAAATCTTTTAAATATCCCTGCCAAAATTGTTCAATTTGTTTTTCATCTTGTTGACGCAGCCAAGCAATATAATTTTTATATGGATAATTACATGATAAGGTGAACTTAATATTTTTCTTTAATTCATTATACGTATATAACATCTCTTTTATAATTAATGGCCAGCACCAACCATCGATAATAATATGATGAACTGTCCAAATTAAATATGCACGTTTAAGATCTATTTGTACAAAATGAATACGAAATAAAGGTGCCTGCCCTAAATCAAAGCCTAAGCGTTGTTCCTTTTCAAGCAAATTATCTAGTTTTTCAACTTCATTAGATGCATTTTGCCAATCATGAGATTTCCAAAATAGATCCACTTGGCGGAAAACACATTGTAATGGCTCATCTGTTTCTTCCCAAATAAACGATGTACGAAAAATAGTATGTTGGTTGATCATCTTTTGTAAGGCTAGCTTCAATATAGTGTGGTCAATTTCTCCACGCAACTCAAATGCTTGTTGTAAAATATATGCGTCAGAGTTAGCGTTCGCTAGCGTGTGAAATAATATCCCATTCTGTGCAGGAGAAAGAGAATAGATATCTTCTAAGTCTTGCATTTTTCTTCCCCATATTTATTAAATAGTCTTTCTAGATTTGATTGGCTAATACGAGCTAATGGAAATTCTTCAGTTTTTCGCTTTGAACCCTTTTGTGTACAGCAATGAATAATAATATTCTTCAACACCCTAATATAATCTGCAGAAAGATTCTGCATGGTTTCTTTGTTATAATGGTTTTTGTTATATGTCCAAGATGTTTGAAAGCTGCCATGCATAATTTGACAATTGATATCTAAAATATGAATTCTCTGATTTTTTGGTCCTACACTTGAATCGGGAAGATCAATAAAAGAATCAAATAATTTGCTTTGTTTTGTCACGTTGTCCCACTGTCCTAAATAATTAAAACTAATGGGTGGTGTTGGAGCATTCTTTAAATCTGTATTTTTGTTTAAATATTTTAATATTCCATAATCAATGCCTTTATTGGGTATTTTGCGTAATTGATCTTTAATCGTTTCCAATACATTTCCAAGATCTTCAGGAGTTGAAACCTTAAGGAACACAGGAAAAATTGTTGTAAACCAACCTACCGTTTGGGACAAGTCTATATATTCAATAATAGATTCTCGCCCATGTCCTTCAAGGTTTAGGTATATATTATAGTGTCCTGTCCAATTTCCAACAGATAAAACTAACGCAGCTAATAATATATCAGTGATTTGAGTATTATACGCATAAGAAGATTTTTGAAGTAGTTGCAAAGTTAATTTTGGATCCAAAGAAGCAGAAATTGTAATTGAATCCTCAATATTATTGTTCATTGCATTGAAGTCTAATGGGATAGATTCGAGTTTGGAGCAAATGGTATTTAACCAGTAATCTACTGTGGATGTTTCAATTGATTTAGCGTATTCAGTCAGTATTTGAGACCATTGTTGATAAGAATGGGTTTTAGACGGTAATGAAATACTCTCTCCTTTTTCTAGTTGAAGATAAGCCGTCTCTATATGTTCTAATAAAATTCGCCAAGATATTCCATCGCATATTAAATGATGTATAATCAATAACAATTTTTGTTCTTTAGCTGGACACTGAAATAATGCTATCTTAAATATTGGCCCCTTTTCAATATTTAAATGAGATTGAAATTCATTTATAAAGTTCTTGATAATTGTTTGATTATCGAGAGGAAAAGAAGTGAGGTCGACAACTTCAAAAGCAAGAACATTAACTGTGGTTTCAGTTTCCAAGCATTCTTGAACCCATTGATTACCTTTATACTTAAAGCGTAATCGCAATGCGTCATGATATTCGATAAGATAAGAAAATATAGTCTTTAAATACTCTGGGGATAAATTATTTTTAATATGTAAAATAAAAGCCTGGTTGAAATAGTTAATTTGATTTAAAGATAATTCAAAGAACCAATGCTGGACAGGAGTCAATATAATTTCCCCTGTAAACGGTTCTTCAAGAGGGGGTCTAGTAACTTTATGTTGGTTATACCTTACTATTTTAGCCAACTCTGCAATTGTTGGGTTTGAAAACAATTCCTTAATATTAAATTCAATACCATACTGACGTGACTTTGATACTAACTGGATACTTAAAATGGAATCTCCACCTAATTCAAAAAAGTTTTCATAGACCCCAACCTGCTCTCTCTGAAATAATTTAGCCCAAATAAGAGATAACTTCTTTTCCATTTCAGTTTCAGGAGCAATATAGTCTCCTGAATTTATATGTCCGATTGGTTCTGGAATAGGCAAAGCCTTGTAGTCAACCTTTCCGTTTGATGTTAAAGGTAGCTTATCTATAAAGATAAATTTGCTAGGAATCATATAGGCAGGAATGAACTTTGCTAATATTTCCCTAAATGCATTTTCTTTCGGAGATATATAATTTTTATTTTTAATGTCATGTTCCTTCATAACTATATAAGCAACTAAAAAATGTTGATCTAATTTTCCTTTGTGAGTGGTTACACAAACGCTATGGATTTCAGGTTGTTCTAGCAACAGAGATTCTATTTCACTTAACTCAATGCGATATCCATGTATTTTTACTTGCAAATCATTCCTACCTAAAAATTCTATATTCCCGTCCGGCAAATATTTTGCCAAATCACCGGTTTTATAAAGCCTTTCTTGAGAACCATGAATGAAAGGATTTTGGACAAATTTTTGTTGTGTCAAATTATTAAGATTTAAATAGCAACGTGCCAAGTTAACGCCACCTATACATAATTCACCAGGTATTCCGACTGGCATCTGCCGTAAATACTTATCAAGTATATAGATTTTTGTATTTGCGATAGGTCTTCCTATGGGGACTTTAGGCATTTTTAAACTTAAAGAACAATCCCAGTAAGTGACATCAATAGCAGCTTCAGTTGGACCATATAAGTTGTATAATTTGGTGTTTAATTTATTCAGGAAATTTCGCATTAATTCATAGGACAATTCTTCGCCACTCGAAAAGACAAATTTTAACGAAGTGCAATTTTCAACTTTTTCTTCCATCAGAAACATCTTCAACATTGAAGGAACAAAATGAATGACTGTAATTTGCTCTCGTTGTATTAAAAGACTTAAACTATAAGGATCCTGGTGAATACCTGGAGGAGCTATTAATAATTTAGCGCCAACAGTGAGGGGCCAAAACAGCTCCCAAACAGACACATCAAAACCAAAGGCAGTTTTATGTAAAACACGATCATTGTTTTCTAAATTAAATACATCTTGCATCCAAGTTATGCGATTTACTATTCCTTGATGGAGATTTACTATTCCTTTAGGTTTTCCGGTAGAGCCGGAAGTATAAATAATGTAAACGAGAGATTGTGCATTTACTTTGCACAATAAATTATCACAACTCTGCTGCTCAATAGCATCTTTATCTCGATCAATGTTAATTATTCTTCCTGAATAATATGTAAAATTTCCTGCCAACTTTGAACTAGTAATAAGTACAGGCGCATGAGAATCACTTAATATATAATGTAATCTTTCAGAAGGATAATCTATATCTAAAGGGACATAACCTCCACCTGCTTTTAGTACACCTAAAACAGATATGATTAGATCAAGAGATCTTTCAATGCTAATAGCTACGGGTATCTCAGCATCTACTCCAAACTGGCGTAAAAGATTAGCTAATTGATTAGATTTTTTATTTAATTCACTATAACTTAAACATTCATCATTAAATATAACTGCAATTTCATTAGGTGTTTTTTCTACTTGCAATTCAAACAATTGATGCAAACATTTATTATCTGGAAATTTTTTTTCGGTGTTATTCCATTCAATAAACAATTGGCTTTCTTCTCTACTTAAAGGGGAAATCTCTCCAACTTTTTTGTCAGGATCATTAATTACTAAGTATAGAAAATTTTGTAAATGATTAACTAATTGTACGATACTTGCCTTATCAAATTTATTTTCACAGTAACTCACAATGAAACTTAATTGTTCTCCGGGTAATACAGCAAGGGTAAGAGCATACTCGGTTTTTTCTATACCATTAACTTTCTTAAACCCTAACGACTTCTGTGATTCATTATCTTGATAATTAATTGGATAATTTTCAAAAGCCAAGACATGATCAAACAGTGCTTGCGATTTACCTAAATCACTGCATGCTTGAATTTTTACAAGAGGCGCATATGCATATTGATGAGCTAATAATGTGTTTTGTTGTAACCGTTTCAACAGAAATAGAATTGTGTCAGTTTCTAGTAATTTAATACGAACAGGGAGTGTATTGATAAACAAGCCCACCATTTCGTCTATCCCATTAAGTTCAATAGAGCGACCTGAAACTGTTATTCCAAAGACAATATCATTTAGGTGAGTATAATAACTTATCAACATGCTCCATGCGCATTGTACAATTGTGTTCAGCGTGAAATGATGATCTTTAGAAAACTGTTTAATCTTGTTTGTTTGCGATTTTGATAGTGATTTTCTATATTCACAAATAGGCGATTGGTGAATATCATCTTTAATTAAAGGAGAAACAGATTTTTCAAAATTCAAGTAAGAGGGTTCGTTGAAGCCAGTCAAATAATCACGCCAATAGGTTTGTGCTTTTACTAAATCTTGAGCATCCAACCAATTTATGTAGCTACGATATGAAGGCACTTTATTTGATATAGGATCTTCTCCCTCAATCAGTTTATTATATATTTTAAGAACATCCTTTATAATCAGGGGCCCACTCCACCCATCGATTAAAATATGATGTATTGTCCAGACTAAATAATATTGACTATCAGAAAATCTAATTAATTTTAGTCTAAAAAGGGGTGGTTTTGTTAAGTCAAATACCGCTTTGCGATCATCTTGAAGGAACTTTTTAAATTGTATTTCTTTTTGTCTTTTGGGAATATCGGACCAATCACATACCTCCCATGGTAAAGTTAATGCATTTAAAATAAATTGAATGGGGCTTTCTATATTTTCCCAAAGAAACCCAGCACGCAATATAGAGTGTCTTTCAATGAGTAATTTCCATGTATGATATAATGTATCTGGCTTACAGATATGGTTTAATTCATAGATAGATTGGATCATATATACATCTGAATTTTTCTCATATAAATGTCGAAACAACAACCCTTCTTGCATGTAAGATAAATTGAAAATCTCTTCGACATCTTTTTGCTTTAAGGTATTTTTGATATATTGTATATGTCCTACATGTCTTTTGTTATCATAGGAAACACTAATATTGGCGTCAGAGGTTGTTGTGACTAACGCCAAACTTTCAATCGTTGGATTTTCAAATATCTGCTCGATGTTAATCCCAATTCCATGTTGACGAGCTTTTGAAACCAGTTGAATACTAATAATAGAGTCTCCTCCAATTTCAAAAAAATTATCATAAATACCAATATTGTCTTGTTGTAAAACTTGTGACCATATGGATACTAATTTTTTTTCCATTTCAGTAACTGGGGCTACATACATGTTGATAGCCGTATTTTTATTGACAGCTAAGTTATATAATTCATTCTTATCTATTTTCCCATTTACAGTTAATGGCATCTCTAAAATAAAGCTAAATATATTGGGAACCATGTAATGGGGTAGATTTTTACTGAGGATACGTTGTATTGCAGGACCACTTTGTAAGTTTTCTCTCTCGGAAATATTTTCTCGAATAACAATGTACGCAACTAAAAATTGATGATCACTGGAATCCTTCTTAAGGATTACAGCAGCTTGATGTACCCACTCTATCTTACAAATTTCTGATTCAATTTCTCCCAATTCAATACGATAACCTTTTAATTTTACTTGATTATCTAAACGGCCTATAAATTCAATATTCCCATCTATTAGATATCGCCCTAAGTCTCCTGTTTTATAAAGCTTGCTATTAACATCATTATTAAAAGGATTTTTAATGAATTTATTTCTATTCAAATCTTGTGCATTTAAATAACCACGAGCGACACCCATTCCTTCAATATAAAGTTCTCCGACAACACCTATTGGAACTGGTTGAAGTTCAGAATTGAGTATATATATTTTTGTATTGGCTATTGGACGCCCAATCGGAATAACTTTATTTTCGAGGACAGTTGATTCAACTTTAAATAAACTGCAGCCAACCGTTGCCTCTGTAGGTCCATATTCATTAAATATATCAATATTAGGAGAATTTTTCTGGCATGCAATAATATCATCAGCTAATAATTCTTCTCCACCTAAAATTATAGCATTTGTACCTTGGATTAAATTAGAAAACGAGGGGTTTTGCCGCAGTAGCTTCAAATGGGTTGGAGTTAATTTGACAAAAGTTAGATTTTTTAATCTTTCCATGCCATAAATTAAGCAATCGATACCTTTTTTCTTGGCATTCATATATACCGTTTTTCCGGTTATCAAAGGTACAAATAAAGTTGTAATTGACAAGTCAAAGGCAATAGAGGTATGAAATAAAGCTCCACTTCCTACAGAAATAGGATAAGCTGTTTTGCACCATATTAAATAATTAGTTAAACTGTGATGTTCAACCATAACACCTTTTGGGTTACCTGTCGAGCCAGAAGTGTATATGATGTAAGCTAAATCTTGCAAATTAGAATAATTAATAAGAGTGGATGTATTGCTTTTCGATATTTCATGCCAATCACTGTCTAGATCAATATTAATCCCAAAAAAGTCTGAAAATTTATCTGACAATCTTTCTTCTGTAATCAATATACTAATACCTGAGTCATTTAGCATAAACTTAAGTCTTTCGTCAGGATAAGATGGATCCAGTGGGAGAAAAGCTCCACCCGCTCTTAAGATTCCAAGCAAAGCTATGATAAGATTCAATGAATGTTCCATACACACAGCTACGCGAATTTCAGGATTAACCCCTAAGGTTTGTAAATAGCTGGCAAATTGTTTAGATTTCTCATTTAATTCATGATAGTTGAGCACTTTATCTTCAAACGATATAGCAATTGACTCAGGCGTAAGAGCTGCCTGATTCTCAAATAATTGATGGACCTTTAAGTTAATTGAATATTTTAAGTGTGTATTGTTCCATTGACAGATAAGTAAATTTTCTTCTTTAGTAAGTAGTGGTAGTTTATTAATTGGTAGGTTAGGATTTTTTGAAACACTCTCTAATATACATTCAAAATGTTTAGCTATTCGGGATATGGTGTTCTCCATAAATAGACTGGTTGCATATTCAAACTTTAATTCAAGCCCACCATCTTTTTCTTGAATAAATAAGGTTAGATCGAATTTTGCCACTTGAGAATTCATACTAATATCTTTAATTTTTAACCCTTCTAGAATAAGAGAGGATCCTCCAATATTCTTAAAGTCAAATAAAACTTGAAAAAGTGGATGTCTATTCAAATGGCGTTTAATATTTAAGTGATCAATTAATTGTTCAAACGGTAAATCCTGGTGCGCATAAGCATCCAAAGCAAACTCACGAACTTGCTTGAGTAATTCTTCAAAAGTAGGATCATCATGAAAATCTGCTTTAAAAACAAGCAAGTTTACGAAAAACCCAATTAAGTTTTCTATTTCAGGATAATGTCTGTTAGCAACAGGAGAACCAACAATGATTGTTTCCTGATTGCTATATCTATGAAGTAAAATTTGAAATGCTGTAAGCAGGGTAATAAACAATGTGGCATCATTATTTTCACCGATACTCTTTATTTTTTCCAATAAAACCTTTGAAATGTGGCTATAATGTACGGTTCCCTGGTAATTTTGTGATTTAATCCTCGGTCTATCTATTGGTAAATTTAAAAACTCTGGCACTCCCTTAAGTGCATTTTTCCAATATACTAATTGTTTTTCCAACACTTCACCGTTTAACCAATTCCTTTGGCATATAGCAAAGTCAGCATATTGTATGGGCAACTCTTGTAAATCAATAGGTGTTTCTGTTACATAAGCCCTATATAATATATTAAGGTCATTATAAAACACATCCATAGACCACCAGTCGGTAATAATATGATGTTTTGTGATTAATAAAATATATTCTTCAACGCCTAGGCATATTAATTTTCCTCGAATCAATAAATCATTGTATAAATCAAATGGCTTACGAAGCTCGTCGTTGATATAGTCATAAATTTTTTGTTCTTGCGACGAGGAATTATTTAACTCAAAAACTTCCAGAGGGAAATGCATTTCGCTAGTAATTACTTGTATTGCTTTTCCATTAATAATACCAATTCTGGTTCTTAAAATTTCATGCCTTTTAAGCAACATATCAAAAGATTTTTGAAGTGCCGTTTTATTTAAGTTCCCATGTAATCGAAAGGCTAATGGAACATTGTATAAAGATGATAGTGGCAAAAGTTGTTCGAGGAACCATAATCGCTGTTGAGCATACGACAATGGAATACCGATAGGTCTTGATATAGATTTGAATGGAGGAATAAGACTTGCTTTATGTGAGTTAGAGATTAATTTTGCCAAATGATAAATGGTCGGAAAGTCGAATATTTGACGAAGCGATATTTCCGTTTCAAAATCACGATTTATTCTAGATAATAATTGAGTCGCTAGTAAAGAATGACCTCCATGTAGAAAAAAATTATCCCGGACACCTATTTTATCTTTTTTTAATAAATTAATCCAGATGTTAGCTAATTTTTTCTCAATTTCACTCGTTGGAGGCACATAATTATCCTCAATTAGAGTATTTTCCTCAAAAGAACGTAATGTTTTAATATCAATTTTACCATTTGGTAGATACGGGAAGGATTCTATGAAAACAAACGTATTTGGAATCATATAAGCAGGGAGTTTTTCCATTAAAAATTCTTGTAATTCTAATATGGAGGGGTTAAACTCACCTGGAACAATATAAGCCACCAAGTTTTTATCACTCGTTGACTCCTCTTTAATTGTTACTTTGGCATCTTTAACATCTCCACACATCTTTAACACTGATTCTATTTCACCAAGTTCTATTCTGTAGCCTCTTATTTTGGTTTGCTCATCAACACGACCAAGGAACTCTATATTGCCCTCAAAATCATATCGAGCTAGATCACCAGTTTTATATATATGAGAATTCTCATGTCCTTCGGCATATGGATTAGATATAAATTTTTCTTGTGTAGATTCTGGTCTATTTAAGTATTCGCGAGCTAAAGATACGCCACTAATGTAAATTTCACCACTGGCATTAATAGGTGCTAATTGCAAAAAATCATTTAATAAATATATTTTTGTGTTGGAAATTGGTTTTCCAATCGGAATACTGGAAGTATAGTTTTTTGTTTTATCATAAGTATAAACAATTGTGTCAATTGTCGCTTCTGTTGGCCCATATAAATTATGTAAATTGACATGAGGTAAATAATTAACAAGTTCCTTGACTAAACTTGCATCTAACTGCTCTCCGCCCAGGAACAAGTTTTTTAAAGATGTACAATTCTGAATTTCATCTTCTTCTAACATTGCTTTTAACATAGAAGGTACTATTTGAATCGTATTTATGGAGTATTGATTAATTGATTGAATTAATTGATGTGGTGATTTATGACTATCTCTTGGTGCAACTACTAATACTGCTCCCTTAAGTAAGGGTAAATAGAATTCCCATACCGAAGCATCAAATGAAATAGGTGTTTTTTGTAGTATGCGGTCGCAATCATTAAATTCATAGTTATTTAGCATCCATGCCATGTGATTTATCAAAGATCTATGTTCTATAGCTACTCCTTTTGGCGTTCCTGTTGAGCCAGAAGTATAAATTACATAGGCCAAATTAGTATTACTAGTCAAGTACCGCTGGTTACAAATTTTTACTTTTAGAATCTTATTCCATTCCTGATCAACAAGAAGTGCATGACCATTATAATTAATAAAATTTCTTATAAATTCAGATGTCGTAATAAGTATTGCGGCACCTGAATCATTTATCATAAATTGTAATCTTTGGGAAGGATAGCTAGGATCTAAAGGTACGTAAGCCCCTCCAGCTTTTAAAATACCCAATAAACAAACCACAAGTTCTAAACACCGTTCCATACTTATTGCCACTAATGTTTCTTGACCTACGCCATTACTTCTTAAATAATGAGCAAATTGATCTGAGCTATGGTTTAATTCAGAATAAGTCAGTTGTTTATTTTCAAATATTACCGCCACATTATTGGGAGTTTTTTTTGCTTGAACTTGAAACCATTCATGAATGGTTTTCTCTACCGAATAAGAAACCTGTGTATTGTTCCACTTTTTCAGAAGTCTATTTCGTACTTTAGGGGATAATACATTGATACTTCCGATAATGGCGTCTGGATTATTTATTGTTTTATCTATTAATACTTGAAAACTTTGAAGAAAGTTTTTGATAAATTGATTATTAAACTTAGATGTATTGAATTCAAATTCTAGAACGATATTATTTGATTGTTCATATAATATTATCAGATCACTTTGTGTATCAACTAAAGTGATTGGAATAATTTCACATGCTATCTTTTCGAAATCAAGATTAAAACCAAAAGTTGTAAATTGATTGATCCATACGTTAGACATAAATTCCATTTCTTTGGAATTATTTCGGAGTGCTTTGATGAGTTCGATAATAGGGGTGTCCTGGTACATACGATCGACGTTTCGTTCTTTTTCAATCTCAACAACCAAATCTTTAAAAGTCATATGCGCTGAAAATTTTGTGCGTAATGGCAAATTGTTAACAAAAAAACCCACAGCTTCTCGCATTCGACGACTTCTAATATTAGATGCATATCCAATTGTTATATCTTCTTGTCTGGTATAGTGATAAAAGAGAGTTTTCAATAGCGATGCGAGCATTACGAATAGTGTTGTATGATTGTTTCCAATAAATTTATTTATAGATTTTGTAATATTCTCATTTAATATTATATGATTACGTATACTTTTTGATTGGTTTTCAATTTTCCCCTGAATAGGTAAATTGACTATAAATTCAGCTTTAGACAACCTATTTTCCCAGTACGTTAATTTTTCCTCTAGGTTATCCAAAGAAAAACGTTCCTTTTCATCATAAAGAATATCTTGAACATGAATTTCGACTGGTTCTAAATCAACTCGGTCATATTTGATGATTTGATTATATATGTCCGATAATTCTTTTAATAAAATTTTAACTGAAGTGGCGTCAATAATAATATGATGCCAAGCCAAACCAAATAAGTGTTCATCTTTACTGATCCTAATTAGTAAATACCTAAAAAGAGGGGCTTTTTTTATATTAAAAGCAGACATAAGATGATCTTTTAATATTTCACGTGCCTTTATCCAGGCTGTATTACAGTCATAATTAGTTAAATCGTACTCTTCAACTTTAGCCTGTAATTCTGGCAAGATTACTTGGTATTCGCAATCAGATTCTTCTGAAAAATATGTTCTCAACGATTCATGCCTTTGCGTTAAATAGTTAAGAGATCGTTCTAGAATTTTGTGCTTAATTTCTCCCAGCAATTTAAACTGAAATACCGTATTATAAGAACTGCTAGTCGGATCTTTCTTCCACTCAATCCAGAGGCGCTTTTGACAAGATGTAAGTTGATAACGATTTTGAACCATCTATATATTTTCCCTTTAAAGTCACAAAATTACCATATTTTTAAGGTTGCGTATTAATAATCTTGAAAAATTAAACAAATATTTCGTTTTTAGCAAATAATCTCTGTGCTAAAATCCCTCTTTTGTTGCATTCCATTATGAATCGATCAGATTCCTTAATTTGAATTGAGTCGTTATTATAATTAATACTCAAAATATAGGTTAACCATGGTTCAAGACCCATTGCATAAATATAAGCTGATTTGCATTTTAGTTTTTCAACAATACTAATTGCTCTTTGATAATCAGATGAGGAACCTAGCCTTGAATAATCCATATCACGATCTAATTTAGATGTTAATAAATGACCATAAAACCATGAAAGGGGTGCTCCATTACATTCCATTCCTATGAATAAAACATTAATATCCCCATAAACTTGATGAATATAATCATATAACTTGGGTTCAAGATTTGTGGAATCTGCTGCAATGTATATATTTTTACCATCCATCTGAAGCAAATAGGCAGCTTTAGCTTTAATGTTAAGATCGTGGTGCTCTCCCATAAAAGGCATGCTTGTTATACAACCTCTTATTAATGGAACACTTTCTAATTCATCAACTTCAAACACATTTTTAAACCCTAAATGAAAGAGTAACATCTTCAGTGACGGATCAGCGTAAGATCCACTTCCACTCTTTGGAACAATAACGTTTTTTATTTTATATCTAATTTGTAATAACGTTTCGAGTACAATATGATCTAAATGGCCATGAGTAATGAGCACATAGTCTATTTTGTTTGGCAAATCTGCATAAGTATAACGTGGAATAGTACATTTGTATTGATAAGAAATATTTGGGTCGGTCAATATTGATATATTATCTGATTCAATTAACAGACAAGCATGGCCAAAATATTTAACACGAATTTTTTCACCTGAATAATTCTGGCTTTGTTGTTTGACTTCACTGGTTAAGAAAGATAAAAACAAACCATTATTCGTACTATCTAATCCTACAATTTCTTTAATTTCATCAAGAGGTTTCCTCTCGTCGCGCATACTACATAAATAATCAATCACTTCGGAGTTAAATGGAATTTTTAACTGTAAATAATTATCTGCTTCCAAACGAGGAGTACTTAAAACAAAAGGCCTATCGTCCTTTTCAATCAGAGACAATCCGATACTTTGTGAACGACAATCAAAATATTTACTTTTATAAAGTAGTCCCTCGATGAATCGTATAGAAGCATTATTGTTTAAATCATAAACTAGCTCAACATATCCTCGTAATATCTCAGGCACTTCTAAGTATAATGATTCCAAGCTAAAACCTTTTGCTTTTTGTTTCAAAATGCCATCAAGCTGTTTGACTGCCAAAGCGAATTCTAGCATATGAGTTTGTTCTACTTTTGTTTTATTTAATAAGTCACTAATTTCTTCTACTCGATTGTATTCATAATTAATATATGGCGCTCCTATCATTTCTGGATCTTTACTTAATGTTGCATGCATATCAGGTAAAGCGATATAAGATTCCATAATTTTAACATGGGAATTTGCAATTAACATAGGAGCAAGAGCTGGAGCGATCATAGGAAGACATACATACCATTGATTAAATAAAGGTTCAATTTGGACATTTTGTCGCAAATATAGAACATTTTCTTTCATCTTATCCCCTTTATACCTTAATAAAGACCAATCCCCAAGAATACAGAAATGATATTTTTTTGTATTTCATTAGAACCAGAGAGAAGACGACAAGCTAGTGCATCTTGAATAAGCTGATCATATCCTTTTGATGTTTCCAATCCTAAAGCACCCATGATATGAATTGAGTCTAGGCTTGATTGTAAAAATGCTTCACTACAATACAATTTAGACTGAGAACTATTAAAACTAATTCGCTTACCTTGATCTTTAAGCTGTGCACATTGTTGTACCCACATTTTTACAGTATCTAAACGCACCGACATTTCGGCAATTTTATGACTAATTGCTTGGTTGTTTCCTAAAGGCTTTTGATTCACTAATCGAGTACGAACAAATTGGATAATATTTTTAAGTTGATATGACATAATCCCACTAATCCCTGCAAACAAAAATGCTCTTTCTAGCTCTAAAGCATACTGAACCATGGTCGTCCCTGCATCTACTTTTCCAAGTAATCTATCCTTAGAAAGGATACAATCCGTAAGGATTAAGTCTCCCATGGGTGCATTCTTAAATCCAGATACAGTAGGTCCATTTAAAAAACAAGAGCCCATGTCTGACTTTTCTACAATAAATGCAGAAATGTACGAATTTACTTTGACGTACACAATCAATAACTCTGCTATAGGCGTATTGGTAATATACCGTTTGTGACCATTTAATATATAATTATCATTATGTAATATTGCTTGACTTAACATTGCTTGGATATCGGATCCCGCATTAGGTTCGGTGATTGCATGCCCACCTATTTTTGTGCCATTTAACAGCTCTGGCAAGAACTTTTTCTTTTGCATCTCGGTTCCAAAACATATTAAAGGAAATATAGAACCCCAAATATGCGCATTAATTGAAAGTAATAAACTGCCATCAACAATTTCTTGACCTAAAAGTTCATGGACTTGACAAAGCTCTGTAAAGCCATCACCATAACCGCCATGGGTTTCCTTTACAGCGTGTTTGAATATACCAGCTTTACCACATAAGTTCAATTTGCGTTTAATAATATTATCATCCAGAGACTTCTCGTGGATGTTTCTAAGCTCATTAAATAATTTATGATACTTTTCTTTCAGCATAACTCTAATTCCAATCTTTCAATACCTTTTAAATCAATTTTTCCATTATGAAGTCGTGGCACAGAATCAAGATAACGAAAACGCACAGGAAGCATATAAGAAGGTAAATTTGAACGCAAAAAATTATTAAATTCTAATCTATCAAGTTCAACCTCATTTACAATGTAAGCTATTATATCTATTTGATCTGCTTTATTTTTCAATCCTATAACTGCACACTCTCTTATATTAGGAAAATTACAAATTACATTTTCAATTTCATTAGGTTCGATTCGATATCCCCCATATTTTAACATTCTATCTAATCTGCCTTCATATAGATATTCACCTTTTGAATTTTTTGAAACACGATCTCCTGTTCGATACCATCCGTCCCGATCAAAAACATTTTTTATCATTTTGTTTTGCCAATACCCCGTCATCAGTGCTGGCCCTCTCACTAATAACTCATGATTTGAATGATCAACCTTTAATTGTGCAAAACTTGCTGGAGACCCAATTGGTATATTGTTAAGGGCTTCTAGTTTTGTTCGATCAATACGCCAATAAGCACATACATTCGTTTCAGTCGGCCCAAATAAATTATATAAGGATGTATGAGGAAGTAACTTTGATAAAAGTTTTAATTGATTAATAGGAAAAACTTCTCCAGCAAATAATATAGAATGTAATTTAGGTAATGGTATTTTTGATAAATTGCCTTTCGTTCCTAAAAAAATCAAGATACTAGGAACCGTGTACCAAATCGTAATTTCCTTGGTAGCTAACCACTCCGTCATTTTGGTAGGTGATATAGTGAGTCCTTCGGGGATAAAAGTAGTGTATGCACCAGAACGTAGAGGGATAAATAAGTCAAAAATTGAAAGATCAAATGAAAATGGTGTTAGGCTCGCTACTATGTCGTTGGAATTCACTGAAAACGTTTTTTCCGCCCAATCCGAAAAACTACATAATGCTCTATGACTTAGGGCAATTCCCTTAGGGTGACCAGTAGAGCCGGAAGTATAGAGGATGGTAGCTATATTTTCTCCTCCTGAGCTTAAAAAGAATGGCTCTTTCAAACTTTTTTTTGTTAACGAAACAGTAACATCAACCCATCCAATAACATTTGGACACCATTCTGCTTTGATTGAATGTCCTAGAATATATTTAATGCCGGCATCTTTTATAATATAAATTAACCGATTTGATGGACTGTGTATATCTAAAGGGACATAAACACCACCTAGTGATAATATCGCATAAATTGAAATAGCTGCCTCAACTCCTCGTGGTAGAGCGATAGCTACGTGATCACCCATTTGCATTCCAATAGAGGTCAGCTTTTCTCTTAATACCAATATTTTTTGTATTACCATACTAATGCTTAAAAAAGTATCATTTTCACAGAAAATTTTACTATTTAGAAAAGATAAATTAGTTTGTAGTAGGGGATCCAATATATGAGGAACATGGTGTGATTGTATAGACATAAAGCCTCTTTATAAAACTAAGAATGACGTTTTATTAATTGTGCGATAGAAGCTATACTGCGCATTTGCATTGGCGTAATTTCCTCGTCAGGCAGATTAACATCGAAATTCTTTTCAATAAAATTCACTAAGCGCATCATGCGTAAGCTATCAAGACCTAGCATTAATAGATTATCCTCGATACTTAACTCTTGAAAATCATGTATACTTAAAAGTTCATTAACAATGAAAACTTTTAATTCATCTTGAACCTTTTCTATTAAATTATACGACCCATTCTTTTTTTCCATATAACCTCTCCGCAGCAATGCCACTTTCGCGGCATTTGTCAATTAACTTATTGGATTCAATTATTTGTAACGAGTTCTCTGAGTATTTCAATGCCATGATGTGATTTAACCAAGGCTCTTGTCCCATTGCATATATATAGGTTTGTTTACATTTAGATTTCTTTACAATGGACCAAGCTTTTTCACAATTGGAGCCGGATAAAGTTCTATTATTATCGTATGATCTTTTAATTGGATCCGTTAATAAGGCTCCATATAACCAGGATAATGGAGCTCCATCACATTCCATTCCTAAAAATAAAATATCAATTGAGCCAATGAATTCGAAAATATAATCATATAGCCGATCATCAATATTGTTTGAATCTGCTGCAAAAATAAATCGTCGACCTTTAAGCATAATAAAATGAGCTAACTTGGTTTGAATATTTAAATCGGAATGTTCACCAAAAAATGGTAGGCCAGTTATCTCTCCATTAGGAATAGACAGACTTTCAAAATCATCCAATCCAACTAAAGAACGAAAACCTAGAGTTTTTAATATAAGTCTCAAAGAAGGATCAATTAATGAACCTTTCTGGCTATTAGGAAACACAACATGTTCTACCTTATGACGTAATTGTATTAAAGTTTCTAGTAACACATGATCTTGGTGATTATGTGTTACTAATACATAATCAATTTTGTCAGGAAGATCTTCAAAGGTATAACGTGGTAAATTTGAATCAAACTTATAGCTAATGACCGGATCAATTAAAATAGAGGTTGAGTCACTTTGTATTAACACGCAAGCATGACCAAAGTATCTTAATCTAACTCCATCCCCAGTATAATGTTTGCTCTCTGGTAACTCAGGTGGTACTTCTGTGAAAAAAGTTTTCATTAAAGCTTCTTCGGTAGGCGAAATATTAAATGCTTCTCGAATTTCCCCATATTTTTTGGGCAAAGATCTCATTGAAAATAAAGCATCTAATCGCTCATCATCAAATCCAAGTTTTAAATAAACTTCTGTTTCCTTTTTCAAGCGCGGGGTACTTAAAACAAACGGTCTATAATCGGTTGTAGTATCTGATAGGGCAATACATTGATTTTGTGTCGTGTAATACTTCTTATAGAATAAAGCCTCTACTAAACGGATAGAAGGATGATTATGAGTGTCATATACAAGTTCTATAAGTCCTTTAATTTGATCTGGGATCCTTGTATAGAGATTTTCTAAAGAGTCACCAACTGCTTCCGTTTGAAGGACACGATCCCATTCTTTTAATGCTTTGGCAACCGAAATTAAATGATGACAATCTTTTTGAGTAAGCTCTAACAATTCTTTAATTGCATCACTTTGATTTCCTACAAGATCAATGAAAGGACCTCCTAAAAATTTGGGATTTTTGACAGCTTGTTCATGTACTTGTGGTGCTTGAATATAGGATTGCATAATTCGAATATGTCGATCAAGGATATTGCATCCCGCTGTATGAGGGGGAATAAGATATGACCAAGCGTACCATTGCCAAATCAACGGTTCTGCTTTAATGCTCGGTTTAAGATAGTATAGGTAGTGTCCATTCATTAAATTTATGCCATTGCAACTGCAATTTTTCGATTGCCCGTATATGGTTTTCTACCATGTGCCATAAGGACATTATCTAAGATCATTACGTCCCCTTTCTGCCATTGGAAAGTTATGGCCATCTTATCATATACTTCACGGATGTGCTCTAAAGCTGGCGACTCAATTTCCTCTCCATCGCCATAATATGCGTTTCTGGGTAAATTCTTTCTACCCAGTTCTAGTAATAATAAGTCCCTAATGTTAGTTGGAACGTTTGATTCATGAAAGAGATGCGCTTGGTTAAACCAGACTTTTTCTTGGGTCAGCGGATGAACATACTCAGCTGGACAAGTTTGCCTCGTTTTTAGTACAGGATCCTTCGCTTGCCATTCATATTGGATGGAATTTTCAAAGCAATACTTCTCAACTTCTTCTCTCTTAGAGGTTTGAAAAACGTCTCGCCAATTAACTCCTAAGCCATTTGTATAATTCCTTATGTACAAAATGCCTTTCTTATTAAACTTTTCAATAACATAAGGATCTAATTTCCTAAAAACCTCCCGACTATCAGCAATAGGCGTTTCACCACCTAAAGTCGGTGCGATTGAACAAAAAAACATAATAATTTTTGGCCAAGATTTTGCATATGAATTTTCATTGTGCAAAGCAATGGGCAACTCAGATGGATACTCAGTAGAAGTGTAAATTTTCCCCCCCAAATTTTCTCTAGGAGTAGAACGATAGGTATATTCCAATAAATTCGGACGAAACATTTGAGCAAATTGATTAAATTCCGATATTGAACGTAATTGGAAGTTCCTAAGAAGAACACCGCCATATTTTAATAGCGCTTCTTCTATAAAAATCTTATGATTACTACCCCAAGTTAAAGCATCTATAGAAGAGACTGGTTCAAATACTAACAGCCCACCTACATTATTTGTGCCAAAGATATAAGAACGGTAAGTAGGATTAATAACTATATCACTAATCAACATAGTTTTAAAACTCGTATGTTAAATTCAACTTTGAAAAATTTTATTATATCTTTATTAAATTAGGTTTGCTACCTCCTCCAAAGTATCACAACTTATTATCATGTTTCTTCCAATAAACGAGATTGACCTGCTTGCTTGGCAAGGTTCATTGACAATTTAACATTTCTCAAGTGGTGTCCAGCGCCTATGTTTGTTAGTTTTAAAGATAACCTAAATAGGTCCCTTACTTTGACAACCAGCCATATTCTTTGCCTTAGAACAGAGGGGACGATCCAGTTGATAGGAAAGTATTACGCCGAAGTTGTCCTCCTAAAATCCGGCCATTACATGCTTAATGCCCTAATAAAGGATCAAACCGAAATATTTGAATCCATGCCCGTAAAAATATGATTCTAATCTTGTCTGACAGTATAGCCTAAGTGTAATGCCCCTATTTTTACGACGGTCTGTACGTTTTGAAACATAGGCAACACTTTATACCGGAGACATGGGTTAAACTAGCTATATTTACAGGTATGCTTGAGAATGCCGTGGAAGGAATGTAATCAGATGGATGAACGACTTGAATTTGTAGCCCGATTATTAGATGGCGAAAAAATGTCTTCCCTTTGCGAAGAATTTGGCATCTCTAGAAAAACAGAAGCATCTTTAATTTTATAGAAGTAAACAGGGGGCGTTGTATATATTTCTGAAAAATAATAGAAAGGTCTTTTTACTCCATCATTGATATCGAGTTCTTTGTAAGATTTATTAGAAAAATTTAATCTCTTTATAATTGTACCTGGGTTTACTTCCCTCGAAGGAGAAATTATTGTTTTTTGAAATCCCATTTTACCTTCTAAAGATTATTCATCCTTCAATTATTTTGTTAATAAATGGATATTTCAAACAAATTTTATACACGTTTATTGGTTCAAAAGCAATTTTGACTTTTATTGAAAATAACCAGAAAAATATTCCTAAAGCTAAAAAAATAGTGCGATGGCATCATCCCAATCAACCTCGCTCCCTTGACTAAAACACAAGCTTGTAGTGTAAACCTTCGGTTGCATCAACTTTAGGCTTCTTGCCAGATGAGAAGCACTACATGCAACTTATTTACCATAGTTTTCCGCCCTGCGGGATATTTTTTATACATACTTTGTAAGTTTTGTTTCATAAAAAATTCGGGCACTATCTCATAATACTCATTAAGCTTAGCTCCCTGGATCGCGTCATAAGAAGCAATTTATTGCTCGTACTATTTATTTCTCACCGTAATATTAAATGAACCATGAGCAGAGTTCATATTTTTTAGTTTTCTATACATTTCAGTCTTAATTTTTTGAGTAAATTCCTCTCCAAACTTTGTTTTTTGAATAATAGGCACTATTAAACGCCGACAATTATATGAAATAGATAATTGAATAGTCCCATCTGCTTTAGTAATTCGTTCAAGTGTTGTATAAAGCTTAGGATTGAGGAAAACATCACAAGGCACATTTTCAAATTCTATCTTCATAAATTTATTATCAGGGATTTTACTCATATCATTACTAGTAATAGAACCCAGCATGTCTGGATGAATGGTTTTTTCAATACTTAAAGTAAAATATCTGTTCAAAATATCTTTATTTTTTTCATTATATGCTTCCTTATAAAGTAATAACTTGTGCTCCAATATCTTGATATAAGCCTCTTTTTCAGCCTTATTGTTAAAAGTTTTACCAATATAAGGATCTTTATTCCATTTCCCAGAAGTTAAATTTTTGATCAAGTTTTTCATTTCTTGTGTTTCTGTTTCAACATTAATTAGGATAGTTTTACCGTCGTTTTCACCGTGAGAGCCTGGACTTTTTCCACCTCCAACCAATAAAGTGCTTCCTGTAAAAAGGTTTATTTCACGACCAGGATCAAATTCACCACCAAATTGCGTATTTTGATTTTTGATCGCAAGCGTGATCCTTTCTATTTCGTATTCATCTAAAGGTTCTGTTTGACTTGTCATTGCTTCTTGTTTTAAAAAAGCGTTATTATCAATGGCCTGTTTAAATTCGTCGACTGTCATAACGCGGTTGGTTGTTATGGTGGTATTTTCAACACTATATAAACAACCTACTATACAAAAAAGGCTTGAGAAAACAAGAAAATATGTCTTGTAAGAAAAGTGCATGCATAAATTCCTTTGGATTAAACCATTACGAAATTGACAAATGGTAGAATAGCACAGAACTACCGAGGCAAACCATCGAAAGTGAAGCAATGTTGAATAGCCTAAGGTAGCTACAGCATTTTTTGAAGAGCGTAGTAATTTAAAAAATATAGGGCCTAGCGTTAAACCATCTAGAGAGAATTACGAAGCTTTTCTCAACAAAGATGATCGGCGCGGCACAAGTTGTTTAACTTTCTCAAATGCGTTTGTAGCGCATCGATGCAATGCAAAGCTATTGACGTGCAAAGACATTTTTGAATATGGTTATTTCTAAAAGGAACTAGATTAGTTACCTATGCTAAATAAACCATATTTTATTGAAGTTACGTGTTAACTTAATGTATTCACCTTAATTCTTTGTTATAATTTTTAATTTAGGCCCAATTATAATTTTTGTTAGTTTACCTTTATAAACTGTTTAGCCTTAAGCATAGAAGGAGCTATATCCATGGTATTTGTTTATCGCAAGTTCTACCTGATTTATTTAGGGATTCTGTGCGGTTTGAGTTGTGCATATGGCCAAGATAGCTTTATCATCCCTACCAACCGTGTTATGACAGTCGACGAATTTAAGCTAGCTATAAATGATAATAAATTTCTAAATAAAAAAGGGGAAACAGTTAAAGATAAATCACTTGATAAACATGAGCTGAAAATTATTGAAGAGGCACTAAAAAGTGACAATAGTCATTTTGCGGCTGAGTTTGACATTGGTCGTGAAATAAGTCAGTTTACCGGGGACACCTTAATTGTTGGAGGAGGAAAGAAAAGCGGCCAATATAGCCAAAATCAAAGTAAAACCGTTTTGACTGATATGAAAGCTGTAGAAGTTGAGATTAATGAACTGATTACAAATCTGCATTCGGGTGAATGGAATAAAGATCCTTATACTGGTAAAACTTTTAACAATAAAGCTGAAAAAGAGGCTTATATCAACGAGCTAGAGCATAAGCTATCGCTTTATAAAGAAGCATTTAGTGAAAAGAATAAAGATATTTTAAATAGGTATTATACTATCAACACTGAAAAAAACGCTGAACCAGATATATTGGGCTCAATTACTAGTGAATTTGATATGAGCAAAATTTCAGATGGAAAATTTATGCATGTTGAGTTAGATAATATTCCTAACGATATATACCTTAATCCAAAACTGTATAAAATTTTAGAACGTATTATTAAACCGGGCGGGACTATCAAATTATCAATTTCTAATGCTAGTCGTCGTCTCATTATACCCGTTATTGAAACCACTAAATTTGGTCCAGAATTTATCCAAAAACTAAATGCAGAATACGGCACCCTCTTGAAACTACATCCAACATATCATCGTATTACTTTTATACTTACAAATAATTAAATAGAGACAGAGATAAGACATAAAAGCCAAAATATTAAATCACAAGATGATACAACGGCTTTGTCTGGGGTTAGTTTTTACTACTTTTAACTCATCATTTTTTATCAGTGAAAAATGGTTAAAAACAAGTGGTTCTCGCCGTCTAACTGAATTACCTTCCGATACCGAGGAATCGCCATCCTCTTTAGCATCATCATAAGTTAGGGCTGCTGTTGTTGTTAATTGAAGTTTTTGAGATGCTAATGAAAATTCCTGAGACAAATCAATTTTACTAGAAAGATCCTCAGAAACTTCAGAAATTTCTAATGATTCATTCTTACCTATAGCATCAATTAGTATGTTTGTTTTTTCTTTTAACCACCAATAGTGCAATAATCCAATGCAAGTGAAAGTTAGCCCGATTGCACGCCCTATACTAATACCAATTACTCCTAGATCAGTCTGAAAACCAAGTAAGCAACTTAATAAAAAACCGACAAGCCCAAAATTGATCAAGCCTAATACCGTAGGAGTTCTAGTATCTCTATAAGCACTTCGTATTGCTCCTGCAGCTATAATTCTCATAGAGTCAGGTATTTGTGCCAAACCATTTATTATGAATAAATAACCTGCATTTGTTATAATTTCTTTATTTTTTTCATCATCTATGTTAATAAAGGGTGCTGTTAGTTTTTTAGTAATGCTAAGCATTAGCCCCAGTAGTATCAAAGAAATAATACCACCTAAAAGAATACAAATAGTCCCATATTTTATGGCGTTTTGTATCCTAAGGGCGCCCATTTCCCTTCCTACTAGAATAGAGGCAGTTTGACTTAAACCGAGAGCTGGAATAGAAGACAGCATAATATATTGTGAGGGAATCTGATATGCTGATAAAGCATCGGCTCCAATTTTTCCAACAAGAGTAGAGTAGCTTAATCCTATTAAAAGTTCAAAGCTTATTTGCATACCAATTGGAAGACCAATGTTCAGTAATTCTTTAATTAGATTTAATGATTCTTTAAAATGGCCTGAAAAATTTAATTCATAAGCTTTGAAATAAGGGTTATATTTTAAATATGCAGAGAATAATATAAGATCAAGCCAATTAGTGATAGAAGCTGCGTAGCCTAAGCCAGCAATGCCCATTTTAGGAAAACCAAATTTTCCATATAATAAGATATATCCTAACGACGATATTGTTGTATTGTCAAATAGAGTTAAAAAATTAACTGCTTTTATATCAGAAAGACCTAATGCAACTTGCTTTTGTAGATGAACAATAAATATTGCCGGTATTCCAAAAGCATAAGCAACAAAATACTGATGTACGTCGTCAAGCAAATCTTCTGGTTGTTTCATTAATTTTAAAATTTCACGGCTACTAAGTGCTCCAATAACAGCTGGAACGGATAATAAACACGCTAATACTACACCACTTTTAAAACTTTTTTGAATTTTAACAGTTGCTTCTGTTGGATGAATTTCTTCTTGTCCGTGAGCATAACTAACAATTGTATTGGTAGAACCTAGTATTGCGCAACCAGTTGTAGTTATCAAATTTTGAAAAATACTGATTAGCGCGCTCGTAGGTAGCGATTGACTCGCCAAAATTACACCATTAATAAAATTAAAACTTGCATCAATATAAGGAGCAACACTATTAGAAGAAAAATAATGACTAATTTCTTTTAATATTTTGAAGTCTTGCGACAAATAATTATTCCGTAAAATAGAATGCCTTATAGATGCGAGTGTCCAAGAATCTTTTTTGCTTTGGGCTTTTGTAAAACTGTTATACTGGCTTAACATAGAAAAAATCCGTATTTTATCTTATTATCTGAACACAAATTATCATATAAGTCAACTCCTAATAAAAGGTAATAGAAATTTTGTAAGAAATCCTACATTGTAATTTTTCTTAAAACTAATTTATACAATGCGTACAAAATATCGGTAAGCCCGATAGAATCATTCCAATCAACCATTATACACTCAATTAAGACGCACGTTTGCAATGTCAACCTTTGGTTGAATCGCTTCTATGAGAACCACTGTATGTAATTCCCTCACAATGATTTTATGCAATATGAGATATTTTTCGTGTGCACAAAATAAAATTCATTTCACAAAAAATTCAGACATTACTTAATATTCTCTTCGTTCGTTTTCTTAGTTTGGATCAGAGTATTTCGATTTAACCTAGACCTGAATTGGAAACAATACCATCTTGCTAGGATCCTATCTAAAACTAATATCTCATTTTTGGAGTTTACTATACAGATCAGGAAAAGTATTACATTACAAAATCTAAAATGTGTTCGTGGCAAGACTCTATAGAAACTAGGAGATATTGCAATTCATTTTTGGATCAACCTTATTAAGTGAAGGTTCTTTTAATGAAGGGGAAGGAAATTTAGGAGCTAGCCACGTTATTGGAGTAAAAGTGTTACTTTGATTTTTGTTGATTTTTTCTAACATCACAAATTCTTCTACAGCAGCAATCTGTTTTTTTAAGGAAGAAAAATAATTTTCCCTTGAAATTAATTTTTCAGTTGGGTTTTTTTCCATTCTAGTATAAAAAAATGCACGACATTTAATATTAACTCGGCTCAGCTCTTGGTACACGGACAGTATATTATCAAGATTATCATCTATAAATAATACACTTTTTGGGCGCATTGATATTGTTTGAAAAAGAGACAGTAATGCCATTCCTTTTGATACATTTCCCGAAAAAAGAATTCCTTTTTCAAAGTATGGTTCAAATGGGTTATTCGAGTTCAAACGATTAAAGCCATATAATGTAGGTAAAAAAAAGCTTTTAGAGAAATCGTAACCTAATTGCTTTAAGTGTTTTATCCTCCACTTTGGAATATGTATTCCAAGATTTTTATTAATAGCAGCCCAAAGAGAAGTAACAGCCATCACTTTTATCCCCTTTGTTTGCATATCAGCAATCCATTGAATGGTTTGAGGCTCAATTACTGCCCAAGGTCTAAATCTCAACGAAACTAAATCAAAAAGATCCCGTCTTGATTCGAAAGTCTCAATATTATTCCAGTCCCGTTTACCAAGAGTACTAGAGTTAAAGAGAGCGTGTTTGCTTTTCCTTTGACCAAGAGGGATTGTAGCTGAGATATATTGATTATAATACGGGTCATCAGATGTTATAAGTGTATTGTCAACATCTAAAGCTACAAAATCAATATAAGAACTTTCCACGTAATATCTTATAGAATTCATTTCTGATGTTAAATGAATTCTTTCCGGAAAATGTTTTTGTTGTGCATACTGAAGAGAAAAAGAATAATTAATAACAGCTAGTATTGTGAAACCCTTTTTTTTCTTTTTTTTTCTAAAATTATCATTTTCAATCATAATTTTGATATCAAATAAAAAAGTTGATTTTGAATATACTAAAGCATAGTTTTTTTAATTTCAACTTAATTTTTTAGCATATTTTAGCCGATCATGTTAGATGCTTGGTGCTGACACACCAATATATCTTGAAAACAATGTGCTTATATTTAGTTATCTTCCCAGATTCAGTTTCCAATGGTGTATAGGTGGTTAAATGACGTCCTTCATAGTACTTGTATATGAAGATAGTCATAGAGAATTTGTGATAACATTATTATTGAAGATCGGTAGTTAAGCTAATAGCCCGTCGACTTTAAAAAGCGTTTAATGAATGAGTATACGTGGTTTAGCAGAAGAATAGTTGCCTTAGCTCTTGACATGCCGCCGATGCCCTTAACACTATATATGCGTATATTTTTTATGGGACTTAGAGATTACTAAATGAATCCCGGCGTAGAATACGAAGGCAGCACATATTCGCCTAGCAAATTTATTTGCATATCTGATTGTTGTTATTGTTTGGCATTCATGAAAAGTATTGAATTCGCATGTACCTAATACGCTAGGCGGGGGGGGGGTTCTTTTTCTGGGCAAAATAAAAGGGGATTTGTTTTCTCCGTTAGAATCGATATAAGTCAAAAAAAATTTTGAATTTATGATTAATTTTGAGGCAATTTATGAAAGGATCGAAGCAGTATGCCAAGAGTCTCGGAGGCAGCCGAAGAACCTCAAAGGTCATACTACCGCGATCAAAGTGATTGTGGGAACGAAGTGGGCACAATATGTTCGAAACAAAATTAAACATCCGTCGCAATTCCAAAGAGGTTTTTCGACAGGATGCCCTTACATCATACTAATGTTTTAGACCCAAATGAAAAGAGATGTTTTTTAATTGTCTTCCCACTAAAGTTTCAAAATGTAATGATATTGTAAAAAGATGTCAACCTTCGGTTGTTGTATTGCTGTCGGATGTCTACGAGATGAGAAATGCTGCATGCAGTTTATTACCAATGACTTTATGCCTTGCAGGATATTTTTCATGTACACTTCACAAGCTCTATTTTAGACAAAATTTCAGGGCTATTTCATAATACTCGCCTCAGTCAAGGAAAATTTCGAACCATAATGAAAGTGTTTTAAGTTGATTTACCAAAAAACGACACTTAAGCTTCAAGATGAGTACAGATCAACATTATCGTTGACAATAATAATTAACGAAAATTATACTGGGTTTATTAGATTATAGGCCTCTAAGAGATATTTGGTAGGCATAAGAATTTAGATATTAGGAGAAAAACTATTGCTCATGACACACTACCTATAGGAAAATTAATAGATAATTTAGTAAATAGAATATTTTAATTTCAAGGAAATTAAGCTAATGGCATTAAATTATAGGTCAAAAGAAGAAACGCTGCCAATTATCGATCTCAATGAAGTTAGTCAGGGAGAGATAATGGTAAAGGCTTGTTTGGAACATGGTTTTTTTTACATTGATAACCGACAGGGACAAATAATCGATCTTGATATTGCAGATGAATTACAACGTAAAAGCCAGCATTTTTTTCAATTATCAGCCAGCAATAAAAAAAAATATGCGATCGAGAAGTCCATGTCCCTAACAGGATACGCTGGACCCGAGTCAATGACAAACTTTGTTTCACATGAAAATGAAATATTTGTTATTCACTCTGCTTCCCTTTTTTCGAACGAACAAGAAGAAAAAAGTTTTAAATACCGTTTCGAGCCAGCTTTAACACAATATGTAGAATCATGTTGGAAGCTTAATGATATAATATATAAGCAGTTAGCTCATTACCTGAATTTGAAGAATGTGAGGACTCCGAATGGTTTTCTTAAGAATTGGTCAGAAGGATTTAGTGAGCGTTTATGGACGGGCAGATTCCTACATTATCCTCCCAATGTTGGTACAATAGCACCTCACAATGATGTTGGTCTTTTAACTATTCTAAATCAAGATCAAACAGGTGGTTTACAAGTATGGTTTCAGGAACAGTGGATCGATGTTGATCCAATTCCAAACACCTTTGTTGTCAATATAGGCGAAATATTACAAAATTGGTCATCGGGCCTGTTAAAATCTACTCTCCATCGAGTTATAAATAAAAAAACAGTTGATAGGTATAGTATGACATTTCTTCCTTTATTAGATAAATATTGTGAAGTATATATACAAGAAAAAAACGAATGGAAATATCCATATAACCATCTTGCAGAAAGATATTATTCAATATACAAACACTTAGCTGAGAATGTTCAAGATCCTATAAATTGTTTGCGAGGAAAAAGCCCTAAAGAAATTGAGGATTTTTATCAAAAAACTTTCCTACGCTCTTCAAAAACACTATAACTCGCTCGTTGTAAGCTATAGAAGCAAGTGGAATGACCAGAGCAGTGCAAGATTTAGCCGCAGCATTTTTTGTGAAACGTAACTTGTAGCCCTGCCCGAGTGAGTGCACCTGAAAAATACTCGAAGAGGCATAAAACCTTATTAGAAATTATTCAGAACACCTTGCGAGTGTGAATAACTGACGTGGGTTGGCGAGGTTGATGCAGGCGGAACCTGGCATTACATGCTTGTATTTTAATAGAGGGTTCGAGGGTTGACTAGGATCGTTTCGCCGTCCATTTCGAAATTTTGACACGCACTGATTCCATTGCTCGCAGCGAAGGCACAAGTCTGCGACGCCAATCGTTGTTCGTACATTGCTTTCTGCTACCCTGCGTGAGAAGCACTATGCCCAATCTATCGCCCTCTTCCTTCGCTTGTATTGATAGATAAATCCTATTGTTTAGTAATAGCCATAACACTTAAACTTTTTTTGCCTCAAATACTAATTAAACCATAAAAAAACTATAAGACTTAATTACTTCCTTCTTATATCCTTTGAAATTTTCATTTATTATTTTCTTGAAAACCCGGTTGCCAAAAATCACTACTACCCTTTTCATCGTCCATTCTTTTTAAGTTAAGAATTGAAGCCAGCACAACGTCTATGCACTTCTGCTCTGCTTCCATTATTTGAGAAGTTTTTATAAACTTATTTGTTGTACGTTCGGCATAAACAGCGCAAATTACCCCAGCTCTATGCCCACCAAGATGAGAAAGTGTTAATAGTGTGGAAGCTTCCATCTCCATGTTAATAACTTTTTGTACTGCTAATTTCTGAACGATATTCTGGTTTCTATTTTGAAAAGGAGGTACTTCCCTACCTTGGCCGATATAAAAACTTGGCATAGTTGCAGTAAGACCAGCATGATAGGGATAACCTGATTCAGCCGCAGCTTGCATTAAAGCGAGAAAAACATCATTGTGTACAATGGCTGGTAACCATGAATCGGCGTAATCTAAACTTGTGTTTTCAAAACGTAATGCGGCAGTGCTGATCACAAGGTCACCTAATTTAGTATTTTCATTAAGACCACCACAACTCCCGCAACGAATTAGTGTCAACGCTGGACGACATTGCGTTAATTCGACAATTGCCATTTCCGTACTAGCGCCACCCATACCTGTACCCATGACAGTGAGGCGAATATTTTGGTACATGCCGGTAAGGGTTACATACTCTCTATTTTTTTTCTCACATTCTATAGTGTCAAATTGCTCAACGATACGGTAAGCTCTTGCTGGGTCTCCAACTAAAATACAAAATTGCGCTATATCTTCTGGACTAACTCCTGTAGTATAACACTGCTTTAAGGTTGACATAAAAATTTTACCTCTTAACTATAACTAAAAATTTTTTCTAAGCATTTAGTAATCGCAACAATTCCTTTAGAATCTATCGTCAGAGGGGGTACTATCATTAACGCCTCCCCACATCGGCGCATAAGTAACCCAGCAGCTTCAGCATTTTTATAGAGGTTGAAAGCATTTTCTTGTGTATCTGTTTCAATGACAACATTGAGACCAAAGCCTCTTACATCAACAATATTTTTTTTGTTTCTACATATTTCTGAAACATTTTCAAGTAAAAGTTTCCCATTAGTCTCAGCGCGTTTACATAAATTTTCAGATTCTATTATATCTAATGTTGCAATCGCAGCAGCACATGCAGCCGGGTGGCCTGATGTTGTATGACCGTATCTAAGACCTTTAATATAGGGATCTTTTTCAAAAGTATCGTGTATCAATTTTTGTACGTGTACAGCAGAAATTGGTACATACCCACTTGCTAGGCCTTTACTAGCAACTAGTATATCTGGAACAATTGCTTCATACTCAAAGGCAAACATTCTTCCTGTTCGTCCATGGCCAGTAAATACCTCATCAACAATTAGCAAGGTATTTGTACTATCACATAATTTTCTTAATCCGTTGAGAAATCCTAATGGCAAGACAATGCCACCACCAACATTCAAAAATGGTTCTACAACAACCGCAATTGGTTGGTCAACTCCATCTTTGATAGCTCTCTCAAAACTTTCTAAGATTTTGCTCAATGATTCAGGGCGTTTCAGTTCTTTCGGTCTAACAGGTAATTCTACGCGAGTGACAGGCATTGCCTGACCAAAAGGATGGCTAACTCTAGGAAGCCCACTCAAGCTACGGCTTACAAAGGTACTCCCATGGTATCCTCGTGCAAAAGTAACTATTCTTGAACGAGGCTTGCCAATTTGCGCCCAATAAGAAGCAGCAATAAAAATTGCTGCTTCAAAAGCTTCAGAACCACTATTAACAAACAAAGTTTTAGATAAGCCTTCTGGAAGATATTTAGCTAAGCGTTCTGCAAGCAAACCAACGCATTCATGACTAGCAATAGAGATATCAGTACTATGAAATTTTAGCAATTGATTTGTAATGGCAGTCACAAGTACTGGGTGCCCATACCCACATGTTAAGTTCAATGAGGTAGCATCTATATATTTTTTGCCTTCTATATCCCAAACAAAGTATCCTTTTCCATAAGAAAAAGTTAGCTGTGATCGATCTTCTTTCAATGGCGACCAAGGATGCCACACATAAGTTCGATCACGTTGCTTAATTTTTTCAACTGAAGTTACTACAACCTCTTCCTTAGAATTTATGTCATACATTCGAATGTTTCTCCATAATAAAAATTACAAAGAGATATCTTCTTCATAAATCATCTCATTTGAATATTCTTGAATGATATTAAAAGGTGGATTATTAATTAAATAAAAATGATCACCAGGAACGACTATTTCTGTAAAACCCGCAGGAGCTATTTTTTTCCACGGTCTAACATCAACATCCGCATCAATATGACCATAAATTGTTGTTACTGAACATTTCAAACTTGGTTCTAATTTCATGTTATAAGCATGAAAGATTTCTCCATCGGCACGAACGGGTGGTAAAATGAGCTCACGAAAAATTGGATCATCCGCAAGATCTGCGTCTGTGCCGCCCATTTTTATCAACCGTTCGCAAATATCATCGTCACTTTCTACATTTATAGGCCCTTTAACAGGCAAAGATCCATTACGAGATCCAGATGCAAATAGATGTTTAACTTTAACATTCTCCTTCTCTAAAACTCTTATTGTTTCAAGAGCTACTGCTGCCCCCATACTATGCCCAAAAAACATGATTGGCAAGCATGATAAGGACTTAATAGCTAAAGCAATATCTAAGGCGAGTTGCAACAAACTTGTAGATTGCAGCTCATCAATTCGCTCTGCCCGTCCTGGATAACGAACAGAGTAGAATTGACAATCTTGTATTTGAGGCCCCCAAGATCTAAAGAATGAAGCCGTTCCACCAGCATGAGGAAAACAAATTATTCGGAACCGACTTTTAGGAGATGTATACACACAATGTAACCAACGCTCGGTATGGGTCATTATATAGTTTCCTTTTGTGAAATTCTACGCTGCGTGCGTAGGAAGCGAGCTCGCCTTACATCTAGATTCTGTTCTGATCTATTCTCAATTGAAACATTATCATAAATTAATTCCGCTTGAGTAAATACGGTGGTATGACGGAAAAGAGAGACAACGGGCAGTCTTTTTCCTGTATGGTGCTCAAGTGCATCTACCAATTTAAATATCAGTAGAGAATGGCCTCCTAAGTCAAAGAAATTTACTTTCAACGGTATTTCATCTGTTTTTAGTACTTCCTTCCAAGCGGATACAACTTGGTCTATAATATTAGTTGGTTTTTCAGAAAGTTGATCTTTCCCCTTAGGGAGAAGATCAGAATTGTTATGCTCTTCTATCGATACACTTAAAGCTAATCGGTCAACTTTACCACTTATAGTAAACGGAAAATTATCTACTTTATATATAAAAGTAGGTATCATTATGGCAGGTAATTTATTTACCAATAATTGGCGTATAACCTCTGTAGTAAGATCACTATTCGTAATAATAAATGCTATCAGCAAGGTATGAGAATCATTTGGCACTACAATTGCATCTCGAATTTGAGGGATTGCTTTTAAGGCAGTCTCAACTGCATCAAGTTCAATTCTTTGACCACGAATTTTAACCTGTCGATCTAACCTTCCTATAAAATCTAGGGTACCATTTTCATTCCAGCGTGTTAAATCCCCCGTGCGATACATCCTAGTTTCTTGATTGGTATTGAATATATCCTTAAGGAATGCTTGGTTAGTTAATTCTTCACATCCAAAATAACCCCGAGCTACTTGAGAGCCGCCAATATAAAGTTCTCCTATCTCACCTTTTTGCACTAATTGCTGATGTTCATCTAAAATATAAACATGTGTGCCAGGAATAGGTATTCCGATAGAAACAGGTTCTGGTTTTTCAAAACGGTGATAAGTAGCCCATACTGTTGTTTCGGTAGGGCCATATTCGTTTACTAGAGTAATAGTATCTTGAAATAAAGCAAAATGCCGTTTTACTAGCACGTCAGATAATGATTCGCCAGCTACAATAACTGTTTTCAGCGAAGGAATAAACATCTGTTCTCTATTCTCAATAACGTATAATAGGGCGTCGTAAAGGGAGGGAACAGAAAGTAAATGCGAGACTTCAAATTGTTGAATAATTATTAACAAACGTTCTGGGTCCTTTATTTCATCTCGTGTGGCAGTAATAAGTTTTCCGCCCGTTGTTAGTGTTCCCCAAATACCTGCAATAGATGAATCAAAAGCAAGTGGAGAAACCAACAAAAAAACGGGTACATCAGGATACACCATGCGTCGCGCTAAAGTCGAGTTCGATAATTGTCGATGTTCGACTACAACCCCCTTTGGTTCGCCTGTACTGCCAGAAGTGTATATAAGGTAGGCGCAGTCTACAGGATTTACTAATATAGTATTTAATCTGTAATTCAGATTAATTAAATTTTTATCATTCGAAACCTTGTAAAGAGGAAAACCTAATTTATGTACTCTTTCAAAAGAAGCATCATCAAAAAATATGCCAGATACATCTGCGCTAGATAAAATTTTTTCAATACGTTCATTAGGCAGAGCGTGATCTAATGGTACATAGGCAGCACCACTATACAAGACACCTAATACGGCTGCTATCATTGCCATTGAAGGCTCTACAAGTATTGCGATGCGTTTCCCTACGCCTATGTTATCTGCGGCAATTTTATCTGCTATTTGCAAAGACCAATTGTGGAGGTCTGCATAAGTAATTTTTTTCCCATTGCTTTCTAATATCGCGATGTTGTTCGGATTTGCAAGAGCTATTTCAGCAAAAATCTGGTGGACGGGCTTCCAGTCGTCAGTTGGTAAAGGTTGGCCTTGCCCTAAAGAAAATAACTCAGAATAATTCCTCTTAAAGTCTTCTGTTTGTTTCAATATCTTCTCATTTTGATATGACATTTCTATCCTCCTGATTAATTAGATTCGTCCGAGCCCATTATTGTAGCCGCAAACTCAAATAATACCTAGTGATTGTCTTAACTAGAACCTAAACTGAAATCTGGACTATGTATAACCCCATCTGACGTATGTCTTACCCCACCATCCAATTGCAGAAAATGATCATAAATGATCTTTGCTTGAGCACCTAATGTTCTGGCAGTGAGCATTTGACGGGGAGAAACTTGAATATTAAAAATATGTTTTACCTTCCTAATAAGACTTACCATGAGTAAAGAATCACCTCCTGTCTCAAAAAAGTCTGAATCATTATTAAACGCTTCGTAGCTAAAGAGTTCTATCCAAATGTCTACCAATTTATCGTAAATATTCTGGAAACTTTTCTCTTTTGCAATAGTAGCTTCATTAATACTGATTTGAACAGGAGGTTCCAATAGAATTTTTGGCTCTTTGCGGTTCCCTAAGCCTGCAGCGGCTTCAGGCGCCAACCATTTTGGACCAAAGAAAGGATAAGTCGGAAGATGAATTCGTTTTCTTTTACCACATATAGTTTTGAGGTCAATGGGATATCCCAATGTCCATAGTTTTCCAAGCGTGGTATAAATCTCGGGGCCAGGTATATTTGTTCGTGTTGGTACAAGCGGTAAAGAATGTAAGTTCATAGAAGCTGCTATGGAAGTAAGAGTACGCCCTGGTGGCCCAATTTCTACATACAAAGCGTCATTAAAGCGTTGGCTTATTGCCTCTAATCCTCCGGAAAATAAAACTGTTGTGCGTGCTTGATTTAAAAGTGAACTGACTTCAAATACTTCGCCAACATTAAGTATTTTGCCTGAAGTATTTACCGCGATAGGCAAACTAATTATACGAGAGGTCATATTGTTTAAAACAGTTGACATTTCTTCTAAAGCAGGTTCTATTAAAGGTGAGTGAAATGCTCTATTAGTTCTAAGCAAACGTGTAAGGACTTCGCTGTTTATTAACTGTTGGAATTTATCAACAGCATCTATTCCGCCAGAAACCACACAACTTTCCGGAGTATTTATTGCAGAAATATATAAAGGAAGTTCAGTTTTTTCAATTAGTCTTTTAACGGTTGTCGGGTCCTTATTTACAGCCAACATTGCCCCTCGAGGACAATCTTGCATGGCTTTCCCTCGTGTAATAACCAACTTTGCTGCATCCTGTAAACAAAATGCGCCTGCTAGACATGCGGCGCTTATTTCTCCTAAGCTATGACCAACCACGGCTGAAGGATTTACCCCTACTTTCATAAGGGTTTTTGCAATGGTATATTCAAGCGCAAAAAGAGCAGGTTGCGCTAATTCTGTTTCATTAAGAATTTCTGAATTAAAGTCAGGATTCAATAATGCATGATGTACCTTTTCCCTCATTATAGGTTCAAAAGCATCTAAACATTCTGTTAGATTTTCTTTAAAAGAAGGTAAATTTATATAAGGAAGAGCCATACCCGGGTATTGGCTTCCTTGGCCCGTAAATAAGAAGATTATGGGCTTTGTCTGATCAGTAGTAGCGCGCCCTCTTATTATTCCTAGGCCACTTTCTAGTGCTTGAACAACTTCTTCGCTTCTACGGGCACAAATCGCCAGACGCTCAGATAGCATTTCTCGACCTTCTAGAAGTGTAAATGCAATATCAGCAATATCAGTACCATTTTCTATTTCTATAAGATGTTCTTTAATCTGTTTTTCAGTACGTAAAAGTGTTTCGGAGTCTGCTGCTGATAATACAACAATTTGAAAATTTTCGCATTTACTTGGTTCTGTATCAACCATCTTGGGTGGTTCTTCAATAATAACATGAGCATTGGTTCCCCCTATACCAAACGCACTTATTGCCGCGCGCCTTGGTTGCCTATTATCCCAAAATTTCTTCTGCGTAGGTACAAAAAGTGGTGTATTGTTCGATTCAAGAAGTGGGTTTAAAGTGTTAAATCCAGCGACTGGTGGAATAATGCCTTCTTTTACCACCAATAAAGATTTAATTAAAGAAGCAAGACCAGCAGCAGCATCAGTGTGCCCAATGTTAGCTTTCAGCGCTCCTAAGGCTATTTGTCCCCGTTCCGCTCCCATTATTTTATATGCTTCTGATGTAGATGACCATTCTATGGGATCACCTATCTGCGTACCTGTTCCATGGGATTCTAAATAACCAATAGATGTTGCATCAACATTCGCTGCACTTAGTGCCGCTTGTATTACTGCGGCCTGCCCCGACACTGAAGGTGCATAATAGCCTGCTTTTGCGGCACCATCATTGTTAACGGCTGTGCCTAATATAATGCCATATATATCTAAACAGTCCTTGAGAGCATCGTCTAAACGTTGCAGTACCACACAAGCAACACCAGATCCTTCAACTACTCCATCTGCTCTATAATCAAAGGGCCTACATATACCTGTTTCAGACTTAATGCCACCAGGAGCGTACAAATGCCCTGATTGAGGAAACGCAATGCCGGCGGCTACAACAATAGCCTGATCACAATCGCCATTTAATAATGATTGAACTGCAAAATGAACACTGACTAAAGAAGACGAACATGCGGTTTGTATCGCAATCGCAGGGCCACTAAGATTTAACTTGTAAGCAATCAAACTAGCAATAAAGTCTGGCTCTGTACCGTGCAAAGCTTGTTCCAGCGTATCGTAATCAAGAGGGCCTTGAGATAACATACTTCTCAGGTAACCGCTTCCACTACTGGAAGCGAAAACTCCTGTGACAGGTCGATTGGTTGAGTTGCCATAACCTGCGTCTTCAAGCCCTGACCATGCGGCTTCAAGCATTAAACGATGTTGGGGATCCATCATTTCTACATCTCGTGGGCTTACTCTAAACAATTTGTTATCAAATCGATCAGCATTATCCAAATGCCCACGAACGGGTATATAGCTTGGATCTCGAAGAAGAGTTTCCGATACTCCTGCCTCAAGTAATGTTTCAGAATCATATTTTGTGGTCAGAATTTTTCCTTCCAATAAAGCCAACCACCACTGATTGAGATTAGACAAACCGGGCAACCGAGCAGAAATACCCGTCACAGCTATATCGAAAGAACAATCTCGAGTCATTATGTCTCCTTGGCGTTAATTACCCGCAATAATTTCAAAGTAGCTTAGTCTTTACTTAATAATCGTTTCATCCAAGAAATCCTTACACTATCAGCTGCTTGCGAAACTATTGCTTCTGGCACCCATTGATCAAAGCTATGAAATGCACCATTCCATACGTGAAGTTCGGCTTCGCCCCCGCATTGCCAAATTCGGCTTGCGAATATCACAGCCTCATCGCGTAAAGATTCAACAACCCCTACATCTATAAATGCAGGAGGAAGATTTGATAGATCAGAGGCTCGAGCAGGAGCAGCATAATATGAAACGGTTTCACTACCCCTTCGCTTGCCTAATAACGCATTCCACCCTGTAATGTTTGATAAAGTATCCCATAAACCGATGTTCGCCATCTGTTTAGCAGATACAGTATTACATCTATCGTCAAGCATTGGACATTGCAGCATTTGGCCAATTAAACGCGGCCCACCGCGATCCCTGGTAAGCAATGCAACACCAGCTGCAAGTCCACCTCCAGCACTATTCCCACTTATGATGATACTTTCAGGGTCGATGTTAAACTCAATTGCGTTATCAGCTAACCAGCATAGGCCCGCATAACAATCCTCTACCGGTGCTGGATCAGGGTTTTCAGGAGCCAAACGATAATTTACTGCTACTACTGCAAGCTGTAATTTTTCAGCACGTTTTAATTCTCCATCTAATTCAGCCGTTCGATTGTTACCAGCCACCATCCCGCCCCCATGAATATTGTAAACGACGGGATGAGGCCCCAAACTAACTGTAGGCCGACAAATAACGATAGAAATATCTGGAGCACCCTTAGGCCCTGGAATAATGCGTTCTTCCAATTCGAATGCTCCAGCTTTCCGAATATCGTCATCCGTCATACTTTCTAACTGCGCACGCTTTCGGCTTTTGGAAATAAGTTCGGGAGTTAAAGGAACTAACATTTTTTTTCTAATTTCGTTTAAAGGACCCGCTAATTTGCGATCAAGCGGAGAAGGAGGACCTATATTATCTTGCTGCTCATTACAAACTTCATTTTTAATTTTATGATCTGCTTGATTAAGTACATTCATGTTCTAACACTCACTATGCTTATTACGATGTTTATATCCAAAAGTTAAAAATAGATTTTTCTATTGTAAAACATTGTGCTTCTCCAACAAATCATTTTTTTCTGTGAGATTGAAAATAAGAGTTTCTGTAAACTTATCTGCCAATTTTTGAACAAATGTAGATGAGACATTAGCAGCTCGATAGGAAATAGCGAGTCGTAATTGGTTCTTTTCTTCCGGCCATATCTCGGCGTGTAAATCAAGCGGAAGCTCTAGGTAAGGTTGTCTTTGAAATTTGCACTTGAGGTTCAATAAATCAAGTTCAGGAACCGAATTGTCTTGTAAAGCAAATAATGTCTGAAAAAGAGGCGTACTCTCATTACAAGAAAAATTATTTGTTAATTGTATAATATGCTCTAAAGGTATATCTTGCATTGAAAGAGCCTGTTTTACTAAACGATGGGTTTCTTTTATTGCCTTTACACTATTAGTTAATGCTATACCTTGCATCCTGAGGCAAACCATATTAATGTAACACCCTATAACATATTCTGTGTTTGGCAAATGTCTTTGTCTAACGGGAATACCAACACAAAAGTCATACTGTTCGGTAAGAACTGCCAAAATATGTGCCCAATACGATAATAGTGCATCAAACCGTGATGCCTCTGCCATGGTGGCAAGCTTATCAATAAAATCAACCATATCTGCGGATAATAAAATTGAAACTTCATTGTAATTATGTGTTGTCAATATTAAATTTTCCTTGTAGCGTGGCCAAACGATTTTTTTAACATCACTGAATTCTCTAATAAAAAACTCGTCCTGACCTAAACTATTTGATTTACTCAAAGATTGCTGCATTAAAATAGTATTAACAGATACATGAGTCGTGGAAGGTGGCAATCCTCCAACTTTCAAGCTATTATAAGCCATGGATAAATCCCGTGCTAAAATGGATTCAGACCACCCATCAAAAGCAATGTGGTGAACAACACAACCAAAGACATAAACATTATTAGATACAGGGATTATTGCTGCGCGCCATATGTCTCCTACAGTAGGATCCAATTCATTACTAAACTCCACTCGCAATAGAGCTATAGCTCGCTCTATGGTAGCTTGTTTGATAAAGATCTCCAACGGAGGGGCGTCTACTTCTATTAATCGTATTGAAGGAATTGGATCTGGAACATAAGCCACACGAAGAAATTCGTGTCGTTGGTGCGTATAATTAATGCTCTCTTGTACAAGATTAAGATCCAAATCACCTTTGATTATCCAAACCAACAAGCAATGTGAAGTAAGATCTTTAGGATTTAAAAGATATTTAGTAAGAAACAGCCTCTGCATTGAATTTAAAGGTACAATATCGGAGTTTATGGTTAAGGGAGGGGAAGTATAAGTAATATTTTTTTTCAGTTGTTCCGTAAGTTTTTTAAGCGTAGGATATTGATATAACCAGGAAATTGGGACAGGAAAATTTATTTGAGATGAAAGCCGGGCGCAAATACGTCCGATATCAAGAGATGTCCCCCCTAAGTCAAAATAAGAAACATCTTCAGGAACAAAGTCTTGGTTTAAAACTTGCCCACAAATCTCTGCTATTATCCCCATCAATTCATCATCATGTTTTTTATTCTTTTCTTTTAAAAAAGACTTTCCTGATAACAATGATCTCATTTTAACCAAAGCTTTTTCATCCAGTTTACCCTGGGAGGTTAAAGGGAAGGATTCTAGAGATACAATTAATGAAGGACACATAAAAGGAGCTAATCGTGACCGAATCAAAGTAGATATATCTTCTAATTGATCTCCTTTTTTCTTAGGAATACAGAAAGCAACTAATTCGTAAGAATTGTTCATCGGATTTTTGCTAGCTATGACTCTACAAGACTGGATTTGTGGTAGTTTTTTTATTGTATTTTCTATTTCAACAAGCTCAACTCGATGGCCTCTAATTTTAATTTGACCATCTTTTCGGCCTTTAAAGTGTAATAATTTGTCAAACCAATAACCTAGATCTCCAGTTTGGTATAAGCGAATACGTGGTCCTTTTATTTCTAACTCAATAAATTTCTTTTGAGTCAGCATAGGCTCGTTTAAATAGCATAAAGCCAGACCCTCTCCAGCTATACATATTTCTCCTATTTCTCCTTCCTCACATAATTTATCGTTTTTGACGACGTAAATTTGTGAACCAGGGACAGGGCGACCAATAGGAATACCGTCTGGCCTTTTACAATCTTCCATAGTTACGCGGTGCGTGGATGCAAATATTGTACTTTCAACAGGACCGTAACCATTTATTAATATAACATCAGAATGCCTATTTAGAAACTGACTAACGTGAGATACTGATAGCCTTTCTCCTCCTATCATTACTTGCTGCAACCCCTTAAAAGCATTTAAATCTTCTTCTACCACCATGTTAAAAAGGCTACTAGTCATCCAGATGGTATCAACACTATAATGTTCAATGCCTCTACGAAGTGCTTCTCCAGAAAGATATGGCTCTTCCAAAACCCAACACGCACCACCATTCAAAAGAGCCCCCCATAATTCTAAAGAGAATGCATCCCATGCTAAAGATGCAGCAAGTGGGATAACCATATCTTTTGAGAATCTCACAAAGCTTTGGTTTTGAAATAGGCGAAGAGTTGCTCGGTGCGGCGATATTACTCCCTTTGGTTTCCCTGTTGTGCCTGATGTAAAGAAGATACAAGCGGGAGAGTTACCATCTACCGCTATATCTACGATTATTTTCTTGGGATCATAATCTTTTTGTACTCGTTCAAAATGGGGTGACGCCCAACTTTTATCACCTAGTAATTGCTTAGTATTTTGAACAACCACCAGGGGAGGATTTAGTATTTTTATTATTTCCTGTTTACGATAAAACGGCCAATCAGGATCAAGCAACGTGTAAGCAGCTCCTGTTTTCAAAATCGCTAGCAACGCAACAATTAATTCTGGAGATCGGGGTAGAATAACGGGAACAAAAGTACCAACTTGAACACCTAAACTGAAAAGCTCTTCTGCTCTAGCATCTGCTGCATGGTTTAATTCAGCATATGTGATCGACTCATTTTTCCAAATAAGCGCAGTTGATTGGGGACTAATAAAAGCTTGTTCCATGAACTTTTCATGAATAGTTACCGGATTCCTTATAGATCGCGGTGTTTGGCTTATGTCCACGTTACAGTACATTTAAATAAAACTCACATCTTAACATTATTAATCGCAGACTTTTGGTGGTACTTCATACTTTATTCCCTTTGGATATCCGCGGTAATTAACGCCATACAATTTATTGAGATAAGATAAAAACCCGGCTTCCCCACACCCTAAACGAGTCGCTAAACTCTGCCAATTAACACGTGTGTTTTTCATTGTTATCTTCTGTGGAGACCAGGCAGCTTCTGACAACCCAGCCATTTTAGGAAGGGCCATATAAGTCATTTGATGAAAGTTAAAAAAGTTTTCCGACCATAAAGCGCCCTCTAGGCCAACAATATTGCTTTGTGATTCTCCCTCAAGACCTTGCATTGTTTGTGTGGCTGCTACGGCCGAAGTTAATGCTGCTTGCGTATCACTATATTGACTGGCCCAAGCAAGGCCTGGTTCCTGGATAGCAGGTACATACATTAAATCAAAGTATGTTTTATCTGAGAATGCTAATACAGTTTTATAACCATGCTTTGCAAGCATCTTTGCTTGTAGTATGCCAGGCTCTGTGGCGTTCCATACCCAAATATGGCCAGCCCTCTGAGGCAGCACGATCGAATTTCCTAGCTGAACCCCATTTGTTTGTATGAGCTGTTGCCAACCTGACAATACAATAGATGGGTTATTTAAAGACATTTCTTTGAAAAATTTATGCGATTTCTCTAGGGCCGACAAACCTTTCCATCCTGCTTGACAACTATCATCATTCGTCCATGCGTTTGGACTCACTTCATCTCCACCAATACTTATTTCATTTTTTATAGCATATAGAGTTGTCTGCCCGTTAAACAAAGTTGCAACTTTGTTTATAATGGTATCAATGGTTTTCGTAAAAATAGGGCCAATTGATATATTGGTGTTGTATGTGCAAACTGGCAATACATTATCAGTGTAGCCTTGTGCTGAAACAAATTGCGACTTATCATTGGGATCTATGAAAGCTTCAGGTAAAGATTTAATTAAGGCTCTTGAGTGCGATGGAAAATCAATTTCAGGGATTACAGTTATATGATTATCATTGGCGTAAGTAATTATATTTGCTATATCCTTATTTGTATAGTGTCCAAAGTACTTAGTATCCGCAAAAACATATGGAACACTAGCAGAAGTATTATATAGATTTTCTTGGACAAGCATCGCTGGCCCTATAGCAATTCCCACTCCTCTTATACTACCTCTGAATTGTAATGTAGGGTACTCAGGTAGAGATAGCCTAAACCCTTCATCGTCTGATAGATGAAGATGTAATACATTTAGCTTGTGTATGCCCATTAAATCAATAAGCTTTTTAATTTCATCTACAGTAAAAAAATGTCGAACCGTATCTAACATTATTCCGCGATAACTAAATCTTGGGAAATCTTTTATCGTTAATTGAGGCAGAATCGTGCCATTTTTATGTTTTGTACCACTATTCCATATTTGTCTTAGCGATTGAAATGCATAGTATATACCGGCTTTGTTTATTGCTTGTATCAGAATTTTAGTATCACCTATCTCAAGTATATATCCCTCAGGATTGTTCTGTATTTCAGATTTACTAACAAGAGGTTGAATAACAATACCAGATTCGATGTTTTTATCGTTATCTACCAATGCCTCAATATTCAGATCAAACTTTAATGCGTTAGCAATCATTTTTGCTAACTGGTTATCTTCACTATACAAGTTGTGTACCATTATATTATTACTTAAAACATACTCTTTAGGTTTAGCACTTATTAAAGCAGGATTTGGAATAATATTGATTATTTCTGAAGCTCCAAGAGAAATACTATTTGACCAATTTGATTCTATATGTTTGTCAATGGCATTATTAGTATTATACATATTATAATAATTGACAAATTTATAAGTGTAAAAATTTGTTTTTGCTTTATACACAATCACATCATCAGTCCATAATCCTCTATCAGATAAAATAAAAAATAAATTTTGAGGGAAATATGAGACCGTTCCTCCTCCCCATTGATTGTTGTGTAATAATTCAATTGTGTAATTACCATTTTTCAGCAGAGAAAAGTCTGTTTCAGGGGCGAGTATTGTGGTGTATCCTTGACTTAAATCATTATCTATAATGCTTGGTGCTTTATCATATCGCAATTTTGTACATTGTCCTTTACTATGGCATATATTCATTATTAATCTTGGATTGTAATTTTGATTTCCATGTACTAATTTACAAAAGGCCGCAGGCATATAGAATCCTAACTGCCATTTATTAATATCAAATCCATTGTTACTAAAATTAATGACAATTGAAAATTCAGATGGATCTGTATCACCCCCCATTTTTCCTATTTCGATTGAATTTACAGAAATTACTTCACGTCCTCGGGTATTTTCTTTGCTATGAGAGGGGTTCATAAAGATACTTGATAATAAACATAATAAAGAAAAAATGTAAACTTTCAAATTTATTCTTTTTTTATTCATTTTATATGTTCATTAAAAGATTCTAGCCTGTCACTGCCATGTTCGTGGTGACCAACGTTGGATGTCTGAGATAAATACTACGATACATACATCGATTAAGATCCTCGGTATTTCGAAAAGGCGTTCTACCGTGAGCTATTTTCGCATTAGCAAGAATGATACCCTGATCCTTAGTAAGTTTTAATTGAGTAAAATAAGGGCTTCCGGGTTGTGAGGCACTATATAAAAATTCTCTTGCTCTAGCCAAGTTGTTTTCATCATTGCCTACAGCTACTAGAGAATCGGTTTCGGTTACAGAATAAGCGCTAATGATTTGTCCATTTTCCACTGAAAAAGCTGGGCCCTTATTAATATCACTACAACCGTTCATATTTGCTTGTCGTACAAGAACCTCTGGATGAATTAAAGACAAAGCGGCAGCTTTATCTCTAATAAAAAGTTCTGCAAACGCAGCGGAAGCATTAAAAAGTATAGTGTCTCCCCCTTCAGCTCCGGGCGATTCACAAAACATTACTGTAGTTTTTACGTAACCGATTTTCTGAAGTGTGCCATCGGCATGGAACTTTAATCCTATCGCTTTTTCAAATGAAGGATGTTTCGCTTCTTGATCTTCTAATTGCACTGAAATTTTAGATACCCCCCTACCACTAGATTTATAATTTCCTTCTAAGTAAAGTGGCGGAATAAAAGGTTCACCTAACCCCAACGACATGCCAAATCCTAAGATTGTTTCTGAATTGAGCTGTTCAAATTTAAGCTCAACAACTGCAAACCCATGTCGCTTATACCTATCTAGGATATGCATCACTGTGATAGGATCCATATCCGAAGTGTTGCCTATGCCTATAGGTTCCAAAGGATAATCACTGAAAGTTATAGATTCGTTATAGGCGGCTTCAAACAGCTTATTGATATAGGCGGCATTTTTCATAAATATGTTATCCTTTCCACTAGGATTACAAAACGGTATCATAAGAGTATATTAAAAGTCCATAGTTAATATTGCTCATTTTAGCAAAAAATTTAGACGTCTTTAAAGTATTGAAGAATATCCCTAAGGAATAATTAGTGTATTTTGCTATATGTCATAAGCATAATTTTTCAACAGATTTCAATTGCTTTTTGAGGTCTTTAAAATTTTTATTCTGCTATAACCCACGAATATGTAAGAAAAGCGTTTATCGGTATCCAAAACCTTATTCTAACTATTTTTGAATACCTAGTTGCAACATTATTAGTGTATTCGGTATTCTGTCATATTATGGCAAGTACAACTCAATTAATTTGGGTTAGATAACACTTAGTGGCAAGTATCAAGGAGAAAAGTTATGTTGCAAACCGAAAAAACAAGCTTAAGTAAGAAATGTATTTTAGAAGGTGCATGGGACTTTAATGAAAAAGATGGAAACGCATTAGCTGACTCAGCAGGCAACAAGCATAAATTAAATGCTACAGGCCTACCAAAATTCTTTAATGAAGGGCATTCTAACTCTATAAGCGGAGTTAAACTCGATGGTGTAACAGCATGGTTGAGCAGCATAAACCCCGTTGTACTTACAGATAAAAGCTATAGTATAGTTGCTTGGGTAAGGCTAGATAGTGATTTATTAAATAATAAACTTGCACTCAAACCTAAGGAACATGCATTAACAGCCGTTAGTCAAGATTCACCAACTCACAGCGCTTTTTATTTAGGAGTTAGACAAATACAAGAGTCTTTACCAAATGGCAGTGTTCAAACATCTCTTAAATGGAATTTTACTATCGCGCCTATAGATGGTAGCGAGACAGGCCCAATTGAATGGCAACATGCCCATGTAAGAACGGCCCTTAATGATTCCGCATTAGATAAATGGGTCATGTTGGTAGGCGTATGCGATGTAGAACAACGTTCAGCATATATTTATGTTCCCAATCTAGGTGAAAGTGGAAAAGTAATAGTTCCTAACGAATGGGTGTTTTGGAAGGCAAAAGGCGGATTTCAAGTTGGCAGAAGTCTTTGGCTTGGACGTAATGTAGATCAATGGCCAGGCTCCATCAGCCGCGTACGAGCGTTTTCTGGCGTGCTTACCGAAGAAGATGCAAAAATGTTGTACCTAAAAGATTCGATCCTTTACAGTACTTAATGTTTTATAAACCATAAATTTATAATGGGGGCTTACCTCTACCTATGTAGTATGCCCCTTTTTTATTTGATTTATGATCCACAATGACTGCTTCAATAGTTTGAAAATGTTGGACGGCTCTTTCTGAATTAATTCCTTTTAAGCCAACCACACTTATTAATGCTTTCCATAAAGCCCATCCCCTTCCTCGTGCCCAAGTATCGTCATCAAGGGATAAAGTTGTTTTAAAAATGTGCTGGCTTTTACCTTGCATAAATGTCCAAGCAATCGCTAAATCACATGCCGGATCTCCAATTCCCAATTGTCCAAAGTCGATAACTGCACTCAACTTTTCTTTCTTTACTAACAAGTTGCCAGGAGCTATATCACCATGAATCCAAACGGGTGATTTTTGCCAAGTGGTTGAAAGAGCCGATTCCCACACTTCGATGGCACTTCTCACATCAATCCTACTTTTTAAAACTTCAATGGCAGATCTTGTTTCATGATCATAGACCCCCATATTTCCACCTCGGAAAAAATTCTGTGGACCTGCAATAGGTCCTCCCGTTGAATCAACTTTCTGAAGTGCAACAAGAAATTCTCCAAGTGTAAGAGCAAAATCTTCTTTATTATTGACGTTTTCAAACAACGTGGCAGGTTTTCCATCAATCCAACGATATATAGACCATTTCCACGGATATCCTCTATCCGGCTTTCCAAATCCTAAGGGCGATGGTATCTGAAGAGGCAAAAAAGGAGAGAGCTTTGGTAGCCACTTCTGTTCTTTATCTACTTGTGACACATAACATTCAGCACTTGGCAAACGGACAAGCATTTCTTCACCGAGTCGAAAAGATCTATTATCCCATCCGCTTTGATCAACGGGACGAACTAGTAAATTTTTCCATTGAGGAAACTGACTAGCCACAAGTTCTTGCACAAGTGCAGTATTAATATTTAAATCTTTATTATTCTTCACCACGTTCGCTAACCCCCGTACTCTTCCTTCTGCTCTTTTGAGAAGGCCTTTATCAATTAACCGATAATATGTGAGCACGTTATTTCTCTCTTGTTTGTTAAATACACTTAACTAATAATACTGTATTTATTTGCTTTTATTCAACAGTATTTTTTAAAGACATGGTGACCTTATCTCAAAGTATAGAGTTTGTTCTACCATAATAGAAGGGATATATTGCAAAATCGTTATGAACGAGATATAAGGGATTTTAGGTAAAGTTTTGCTTATTGTTAAAATGGTTTTGACTTAAAGAGCTACAACCAACAACCTTTCTCTAATGTGCCATTTGACCTTTTTAACACTGCTTCCTAGTATGATATAAGGGACAAACAATGAAACAACAGTTGGCTATCATTACTTTAGGCGTTAAAGATCTTAGCCGTTCTAAATATTTCTATGTGCAAGGGTTTGGATGGACCCCGATTCATGAAAATAATGACACTATTTTTTATCAAATGAATGGTTTTGTACTTAGTACTTGGCTTCAAAGTGCCCTTGAAGAAGATATGCAGAGACCTTGTTTAGAAAATAATGCCGGTATTACCCTAGCGCATAACGTTGCCTCTAAAGAAGAGGTTAAGGTTGTTCTCCACAAATTAGCCACTACAGGCGGGCGAATTTTAAGAGATGCCGAAGCACCTCCCCATGGAGGTTTGCGTGGGTACATAGCCGATCCTGACAATCACGCTTGGGAAATTATGTGGAACCCAATATGGAAAACGAATGAACAAGGATGGGTTACTCTCATGTTATAGTTGACAGTAGTAAATTGAAACACTAACTTAGATTCTTTCCATACTAAACAAGAGGATATTATGAGCACATTAAAACTAAGCTTATCTATTCCCTACAAACAGCGTTTAGATAATATCGCAATAGTATTCGAAGCTTTATCAAATCAAACAATGAATAAATCAGAATTTGAAGTGATTGTCGGAGCAATGGAATATTCGGAGGACTATGTCTCCCTTTGTAAAAAATATGTAGATCGCATCCAAATTAAATCAGTTCTTTCAGCAGAAGATTTTTCCATTCCTAGAGCCCGCAACCTAGCAATGAATCAAGCGGTTGGACAAATTATTGTTCAAATGGATGCTGATACTCTATTACCAACAAATGCTTTACAAAATCTCTATGATAGTCATTTTGCATTTAATCAAAATATTTGCGTTGTCGGCCAAGTAGTTGGTTATGGTAACAATAACGATGGTGATATCACCACAGTAGAATCACAACCCTATGCTAAATATCGAGATGCCCTTGTGGAATTAGGCAATACGAAAGGTAATCCGCGTGATCCCCGCTTTCAGGTTGAACACATAATCCCCTGGGCATTCGGATGGACAGGACTTATAGCCCTTCCTTTAAAAACTGTAAAGGAGTATGAATTATTTTTTGATGAAAATTTTCATGGCTGGGGCGTTGATGATCTAGAATGGAGTTTTAGAATCTGCAAAAGTGAAACGCCTATTGTACTTTGTGAAGATGTGTACGCCATTCATCTTCCCCATACACGTAATCAAGCAGCTAACCAAAAAACAGAAAAGAAAAACTACCAAAGATTTTTGCAAAAATGGCCCCGTCTTGATGTTGAACTAGCTTGTACATTTGGAGATGTTAAAGCTAATGCTTTATATATCAATTTCACAAACGAGCTTAAAAAGGTTACTTGTAACGAGGAAAACAAATTTGGAATGATACGTGGTTCAATTAAAGGAAATGATGTTCTTTTAATTGGAGTTGAACTAGATAAAAATAACCGCTTCGTTGATAAATCAATTACAGATTTATTTGACAATTCACATCTTCTTGAGATGTCCTATTTACTTGGCATGGCTACTCCCTATAATGATAAAAGCATTTATCAATGTAAAATCTTGCCTTCCGTTAGCAAGCTACCCCCCCTCTTTTGGAATGCGATTCTCTCAGAAGCCAAGCGCCTATCAGATAATGTTATTTTACCTACGGAGATGGCCCCATAGTAATGTTTGAATAGTATCACTTTATTGTTTAACTATCAGGATCTCTTTGATATGTTTGCCAAAGATCTCGTACGGGGCCTGGTTTATATAATAGTTCGGTAACCGGGCCATTAGCAATCACTTTGCCTTGTCTTAACATAATAATACTATCAAAACTTGGTAAAAGATGTAATCTGTGCAATGAAATAATCATTGCAGCATTTGAATATTCTTTCATAATGTCTGAAAGAATTGCTCTTTCCGTTAATAAGTCAACACTCGAAGTAGGCTCATCCATTAAAACTAATGAACTGAACCTAGCCGCAAATAAGCCGCGTGCGAGCGCCAATCTCTGTTTCTGGCCAACAGAGAGATTAAGCCCTTTTTCTCGGATATCTGTCTGAAGGCGATCAGGTAAAGAATTGAGAACTTCTGAAAAACCAGAGATCTTTACAACTTTTTCTATTTCTTCATGATTAATCTGAAGATCCATGGTTATATTAAATTCAATTGTATTTTCGAATATTTCAGGATCTTGTGGGATCAATGTTGTTATTGCTTGCAATGGCTCTAAAGAATTAAAATCCACCCCATCTATGCTAATTTCAACATTTGAAGGCGTATACAATCCTGACAATAGATTCATTAAAGTACTTTTTCCACCTCCGCTAGAGCCAATTAAAGCAACTTTTTCACCATGTTTAATTTTAAACGCTGCTTGATTGAAAATAGAATTGTAATTTTCTTTATCAACATGGGAAAAAGAAAGTTTTTTTATTTCTATTACATGCCATCGCTGAGCTATTGTTGCCCCAATTGGTCGATGTGCAAATCTTTGTATATCATCAAGAATAGGTTGAATATTTTTAATATCTGTATCCATACGTACGAGTTCTCCATAATTAACACTTATATCTTGGAATATCTCGTTTAGTTCCCATTGATAACGGAAAATCATAACTATAATGCCTAATGAAATAGAACCCATGGTATTAAGAATATATATGGTATAACCTATTAAAATAGCAACCTGTGTGATAGAAAATAGAATCATCATTGAAAACCATTTTGCTTCATTTAAGAAAACTTCTTTCTTAAAAAATGGCCAAACCGACAACATTCGTTGGAACAAGTTACTATGTGTTAAATCTCCAAGTCGTAATGTTAAAACAGTAGTCATGTTATTAATATAATCAAACAATACTGAACCTACATGATTTTCAATGTCATTTTCTGCATTATAAAGCGGGATCAATTTTTTATCGAAAAACACAACTACAGCTATAACTAAAAAGGAAGTAAATAAACTTATAAAGCCAACAGGTAACGAAATCCATAGCAAAAAACCAATTGATGTTATAAATCTAACAATGGCTTGTATATATTTAAACTGATTTTCGGCAAAACGGTAAAGCTCATTGGCCGAACGGTTTATTCTCGTTAGAACATTCCCGGAATGATGATTTTGGTGCCATTTCAAGGGTAAGTGTGTTAATTGTTCATATAGTTTTAACCGGAAACTTTGTAATATTCTTAAAGCAACCGTACGCTCAACAATTCTTGCGGGGCCATGGAACAGCCAGAACAACAATACCACCACCACTCCCGCTAGCAACCAGAGTATTATCTGATTCAATCTGCCTTCACGAAAGTTCTGTAATTCATTGATAGCCTGCCCAAATGCATAGGGGCTAATGCTTAGAAATGTTTGGGCGGCCATGAATGCTAGATAGTAACCGATGATTGAATACCTCCATGGTTTCCCATAAGACCAAACTG
>Ga0206800_1009_pt1 | contig 58368 bp, 52 predicted proteins | sample Alteio_BWOrgCont_64_FD_152898 | JGI IMG/M metagenome (GOLD analysis project Ga0206800, IMG submission 152898) | Enriched cells from forest soil in Barre Woods Harvard Forest LTER site, Petersham, Massachusetts, United States -... | ecosystem: Environmental > Terrestrial > Soil > Temperate forest >... | reverse complement strand
TATAGATAGGAAAACTAAAATCATGCCTACGTTACCTTTCATTAGTGCTCCTTATCGTTTGAGATTCAAATATGAATTACAGTGCCATTCGTGTCGGACACTATTGGTACGCACAAGAAAGTAGTTCGCCTATCCTTTAATTCCCTTCGATAGGTTTAATTCCGACCATAATTCGAATTAAACTAAACCTAATTTAACCCCCACTTCTCTTACTTGATCAGGGCGTAGAACCGAGGTGCCTGGGAGAGAAGGAGGAGCTGCGACAAATTCCAAGAATCTAAAAATAACTTCCTTGCTAATGGGTTCTTCATCAAGGGGGGTCGTGGTTGGAGGATGTTGGGGCGTTAGGCTCTTCCTCTTCTTACTGTTACAGGCTTGTATACGTTGTTCGTCAAAACTTTGCAATATTTTAGTTGTGATTCTTAAAAAATTAATTTGACACAAACTGCTAAGCATTTGGACTTTATTAGGCCAATCATTGAATGTTGTAACCTTACCCTGATAGTAAAATTCTCTCTCAGGGAATTGTGGCCCTTGCCAAAAAAAGGTATCCCATCTACCGAAATGTTCTCTTTCCCTGCTTACATCAATGCGAGTTAACATGGTTGCATTACTTAACTCCTTGAAGAATATGTTAAAACTATCCCGATTGGCTTCCCAAAGTCCACAATTAGGTAATTTTAATGTTGTTAGGTTAGGACATTGAACGAATGTCGCGGCTAATTTTTTCATACTGTTAGGTGTAAATGAAAAATTCATTTGTAGATCAAGAACAGAGAGTGTCTTAATCCTGCAAAAACAAGTTTCACCCAGCGTAATTACTTCTTCTGAAAATGGCCTCGCTGAATATGGCTTCATTAAATCCAGTCCCTCATAATACAGCAATCCCTTCATATCCGTTCCAGGTGCCATATCTAGCTTAAAGGTAGTAATTTTAGGACAATCGGATAATAAATCTCCTAACCATGAAGTAAGCTTTGGATTACCGACGAAATATTGCACATCATCGAACAGGGTGAGTATAAACGTATCATCTTCTACGCCATTTTTAATTTTTTCTCGATCCTCGGCAGTTATAACTTTTTCTAGATCCTCAGTAGATTTAAAGGAACATGCGCCAATTCCTTGAGAGATCCGAAGCATATCGTCAACAGTAAGCTTTTGGGTGGAAGTGAACATTTTTCTTCTCCATTTGTACTTACATAAAAAACCAATCTTCTCATCAATTATAAGAATTTTCAATTTGTTCATGTAGGTGCGTAGTCGTTATGTATCAGTTTAGCTTCCAACCTGAGTTAATTACCATTTTACATAATGGGTGAATATATAGGGGGCAGGTCTAAACAAGCAACAAGAGAGAATGGGGTAATCCCAAACAAGCAACGAAGGAAAAACAGTTTTTCAGTTGTCATTTATCACTTGTTTGGACCTGATCCCAGGCATTTAATGCCTTGGTTCTAGGTTCGATTCCTAGGAACCACTAATTTGAACCGAAAGATAATTTTAGGATTTTTTTATCGGAAGGTTTATCAACAATTTCCTCATTAATTCTGCCACGCTTATTATAGACATTTAATAGGGGAGTTATTAAAACAGGAAAACAAGCTGGTTCCAACTTCGAATTGTCAAGAGAATCATCAAAAATTTTTTCAATTGTTTGTTGTATCATACCTGAGTAAAGTACTAAATCTGTTTCTTCAGAATCATTACCGATGGGTGTTGATGATAAATTTGGGAATGAAACAGGGATTGAACCTGTCTTTTTTGCTTGGGGTTGGCTTAAAAGCAAAGGAAGGGCAGTATCCACTTCAGTCGTTTCTAGGGATTGCTTTTTATCAGGATTAGAAGCAGAAATTAGGTCGTTTTTATTTAGAATCAATGTTTGTAAAGTGTGGTTTTGAGTGAATGCTTTAGCTTTCTCTATCTCAATTGGATTAGAACTTAGATTTAGGTGTAATATTCTTTTGTTTCCTATTAAAAGTTGTGCACCTTGTAAACCGATGTTATTTTCGCTTAGATCAAGTTCGGTTAAATACTCGGCTTTAGCTAGTTCAGCTGCTCCCGCATCATTTATAAAACAGTGAAATAATCGAAGTGTTTTAAAATTTCCATTTTTGTTTAATGCCTTTACTAACTTTCGAACGACACTTACATTGCTCATATCTGCATATTCGATATCGAGTATTTCTTGATTACTACTTTCAATGTTTCTTAGTACTTGAGCCGAAAGCCCCATAGTGATTACCTCCTTAATTTTTTAAGTTTGAATTCAATAATAGTATAAAGATCATATTAACAAATAAACGCTTTTAAGGGTATAGGGTCAGGTCCAAACAAGCGCCAAGTAAAAAACAATTTGTCGCTTGTTTGGACCTGACTCCATAATCATTTCAGGAGAAAATAAAGTGGCGTTCTTTTTCGTGGGCATCGCTATGCCTGGTTATATTTTGTGAGGCAAGTGTACCCCACTAAAGCCGTCTAATTCTTTCAGAATATGATCAATTAACTCTCGAATATCAGCACATTGATTTGGTCGGTTTAGAGCATCAGATCTCTGTAGGCAATCAAGCAACGATATTAGATTCAATAGATGTACGGTAGTTCGCCAATTATCAGGTAAAACTATGCTACCGCTGGTAAAGCCCTTTAGAAATGCATCCTGAAATTCAGAGGGCATTTTATGGGCATAGCGAAGCATGTTTGCTACATCACACAATACTGAACCAGAAAAAGAGAATTCCCAATCTAAAATGCCACTAACCTTCCAAGCGCCATTAACCATACAAACAAGGATATTAGCAGGTTCGAAATCAGCATGAATAAGATGCTTCTCATTTTCTTTAGGAAATAGGTGGCCGTACTTATCAAGGTAATGATTAATTTTAGAAATGGCATGCGGATTAAGTACAGATAATACGGTCGTTTTTTCCAAACATTCTTTAGCAAAGGTGAGATAATGATCAGAGGAAGTGTGAGGAACAACTCCCAGTTCTTTATCAAAAAAACCAGCATTTGAAAATTCGTGTTCTGTAATCTTTGAAAGAATGGTTCCCACCTCATGCATGATAAGGCTGATATCATGGGGTAAATTGCCTAGCAAAAGATCGCGCAGGGATATACCGAAGATAAACTCTGTAATAGCAAAGCGATAGCCATCAATTTCACCAATATTATATGTCAGTGGTACTGGCACGGTGTGTTTTAACAAAGCGCCGAGTTTTTGCTCGCGATATGCTGCGTCCTTATCACGCATATAAATGCGCAAAATTAATGGATATTTTTCATCTTCAAGCAGAATTTTGTAATTGAGATTAGCACATCCACCAGCAATCAAATCAAACGAGGTAAGTTTTTTATCAGGGCAAACAAGTTGCACCATCTTCTCTGCCATACCCTGCCGTAATTGGTGAGTTACGCTGGTTTTTTCATGACTCTCTTTGAAGGTCATTACGCCATCCTCAAGGTGCGGGGGCAGGTCCAAACAAGAAGCAAGTGATAAGAAGAAAACTGTTTGAAAACAGACGGGGTCAGATCGCGACAAGGAATTTTTGATAATTTCTATTGTCTTTACATAACATTATCTTGTCGTGTTCTGACCCCGTTCCAATCTTTCAAAGTGCCCGATACCATCTCTGTCTATAGAGAATCTAATTCTACTAAAAACTGTTTAATATTTTCTTTAACGGCACCTTCATTAGCCAGCCTAAGTCGCGTTGTACCAATTAGAGAACTTGTAAAAGAGGCAACATAGGATGTTCTCAGTGTCTTTTCAAAAACTGTTTTCCCTATTTTCGTATCATATAGGGAATAGTTTGCTTTACAAATCACTTCAAGGCTGGCACCGATGAATGGTTGCTTTAGGTCTAATAAAGTTGCAGCTAGGTAATAACGGGCTTTTGTTGTATCCGAATTTAAGTACCCTGTATTTGATAATGAATTCTTTAAGGCATTTTCGAATCCACTATTATCAACCTGAGAGGTCCATAAAGGATTGGTTTTTTTCCCACCACTAACGTCTTCTACGGCGATGTTATTTGTCAATGCAGTATTTTTCTTTGCCTCTACAGGCAATTCGTTAGCATTCACGGTCATATTAGTATGGTGCGCAGATGTTGCACAACCGAAAAGTGATAAGACAAACACACTCAATAGAGCTATTTTAAAGAAAGATAATAAATTCATATTAATTCCCCCCGATGCCTTTTATAAAAGGAAAATTCTACCTTATTCTTTGCTATTATGGCAGGGGAGATTTGTGCCAAGGGAGTCAAGTCCTAGTAATAGTCATTCGATAAAACGGCAAAAATCAGTGGTATTGTGTGAGGTGCTTGGGATCAGTCCAAATAAGAAGCAAATGATAAGAAGAAAACGGTTTGTTGCTTGTTTGGACCTGACCCTATAAATTTGGCGTATCAGGGACAGTTATAAATTAGAAATTATTATTAGTGGCATAACTCACTTTACTGGTGGATAATGTAGTTTATAATTATGGTTGCTTATATATTGAAATCTAGGGGAATATCAACATGGCCAAACCTAAACGTATTTTCATCGTTGGACATACTGGTGCGCGTAAATCATTGTTGGGTCAATCTTTAGCTGAAAAACTTGGCTGGCAATATATCAATGCGAACCCTGGTTTGGAGCGTTACTTTGGGCGCAGTTTGAATGAAATTTTTGGAAAACAGGGTGAAGAGGCATTTCATCAATGTGAAGCTGAAGTAATATCTCATTATATTGGCAAAGAGAATGTTGTACTGGTGATGGAAGAAGCTGTAATTGCCACAGAAAAAAATAGAAAATTATTATCCTCAGAGTTCGTTGTCTACTCAAAAGTCTCAACGTCTCAGCAAGTTGAGCGGATTTCAGAAGGCCAACCACCTGTATTCCCAATCGCTGATCCTAAAGCTTTTCTAGATGAACAGCACCGTGAACGCGATAGCTTATTTGAAGAAGTAGCGACACTAACCATCGAACTTAATTCTATTGAACAAGATATTAACAAAATAATAAAAGATATTGCAGAATAGGTATTTTAATTGATTCAATAGAAACTAATGAATAATGAAACACAGATTCTCAAATGGGGAACGGACTGTCTGGTTGCTAATGGGTATTCTATAGAAAACCCACCTGACATCTTGCTGTCAACACCTTGGTCTACTGTGGTTCGATTTTCAACCACAACCGGCAACGTCTATTTAAAAGAAACACCGCCCTCTATATCCTCAGAGCCGCAGATCTTTCGGTTATTGTTTGAGCAATTTCATGCCAGTGTACCGGTTGTGATAGCTAGCAACAATGAGTTACATTGTTTTTTAACGATCGATGCCGGAAAAGCTCTGCGTGAAACTCTTAAAGCCGAATTCAAACCCGAGCTATTGTGTCAAGCGATTAAGCAATATGCCGCGATGCAACGTTCAACAGAAGATTATGTAGAAATGTTTCTCAAACTAGGTGTCCAAGATTGGCGATTAGATAAATTACCCATCCTGTATAATCAAATGATCAACCAAATCGACTTTTTAAAGGTGGAGGGTTTAACTGACAAAGAACTGAAAATATTGCGCGACCAAAGCTCACAATTTTCAACACAATGCTCATTATTATCCAGCTATGGGATCCCTGAAACATTTGGGATCCACGATTTCCATGATAATAATATTCTCATTGATCCAAATACTAAAAGACTAACATTTATTGATTTTGGTGAGGCCAACTTTTTTCATCCATTTTTTTCTTTATATACATGTCTGCGCCAATCTATCAAGCATCATGGCGTGAAAGAAGCTGATCAAACCTATCAGAAACTTCAAGACGCTTGTTTCGAAAATTGGTTGGGGTTAGTGACCAAAAATCAGCTCATAGAGGTGTTTATTTTAGCCGCGAAATTATGGCCAATTTATTCCGCACTGGATTGTCATCGGCTAATGATGAGCGTAGATCGGCAAGAATACAAATCCCATTTTTCCAACAAACCTAGCCAATTCGCTGCGTATCTTAGAGAATATATTGGATCATAAGAAAGCACGGGGCAAGTCCACACAAGAAACAAGTGATAGAAAAAATACTGTTTGTCGCTTGTTTGGATCTGACACCATAATTGACACCATAATCATGCATAGTCAATTTCTTCTTTTTTTGATAAGCTCGCGTGGAGCTCTTGAGGACAGGAGTTAAAGAACAGGGGGTTATTACTATGGCGACTTTTATACTCATTCACGGTGCTTGGCAGGGGGGGTGGTGCTGGGAACGCACCGTACCGCTATTAGAAGCACAGGGGCATCGCGTACTCGCACCCGATCTTCCGGGCATGGGCAAAGATCCCACGCCTTTGGTGGAAATTACCCTCGATCGCTGGGTTCAGTTTGTGTGTGATTTGGTATTGCAACAAGAAGAAAAAGTAATTTTGGTTGGACACAGCCGGGGCGGTCTTATCATTAGCCAAGTGGCAGAAAATATTCCCGATCATATTCAAAGTCTTGTTTATTTAGCGGCAATTTTGGTTCCCAATGGTGGAACGCTGATCAGTGCAATGCAACAACATGGAGGGGCTCCACTCGAACTTACTTTTTCTGCGGATCGCAGTACTTCGACAATAACTCCGGCGACGGTTGGTGACGCGCTTTATAATACCACGCCAGAAGTTTGGTTGGCGCGTGCTTTGTCTTTGTTGGGCGCGGAACCGATGATCAGTTTTCACACCCCGGTAACGTTGAGCGAAGATAATTTTGGTCGAGTGCCACGCATTTATATTGAATGTTTGCAAGATAAAGCAATCCCCATTGCAACTCAGCGGGGCATGGTGTCCGAGACGCCATGCTTACGCGTAGTTTCGCTAGATACAGATCATTCCCCTTTTTATTCAGCACCTGAAGAACTGGCGACGCAGCTGATAGATCTTGCGGTGCTGTTAGCGTGAAGGGGTCAAATATGGACACGGACAAATCTAAATCAGGTGGAACAAATAGAGTCAGAATGCGACGAGCGCAGGTTACTATGGGTAAGTAAAAGCTAGAAACCGGGAATAATATTTCTTGATTTGAATGAATTATATTTAGGTAATTCCTACAGTCATTTGAAGCTAACAGCTGGTAAGCTTCTTACTTTGTTTCTGGTTGCGATCTGGCCGCCCTGTTTTTCAGAAAATCCTAGCATTTCTGCCAACTAACGCTTTGTAAGAGAGGCGCATATAAATCGTCTTCAATGGAGATATTAATGAAATTTACTTCTTCCTCTGTAGTTGGATAATCTTGGAAAGCAATACGATCAATATCATCGATCAATACAAATGGTGTTGCTTCGTTGCCTTCGCCCATCATAAAAACAGCACTTACTGCTAGGCTATCTAATACATTAACCTTGGTGACTTTTAAAGAACGATTAAAGAGATCGGGTTTACCAATGTAGTTGATCTGAGCATTAAAACCACACCATGCCAAACCAATGCCGATGACTCCTTGACGTAAAGGAGTCGTGTGACTATCGGTAATTAATACACCAACTGGTTTATTTCCATTTCTTTGACGTAAATGATGCCAAATTTTTACTGCCTCTGCTTGAACATCTTGGGGGTATAAGATATAAACGTCATTACCATTCGATTCATCAATGCCGGCATTTGGGATTAGAATATTATTCTTTATGGTTATCTGCATGCCATATTTTCCAGAATATTTTTGGTCTAGGAATAAATCGGCTTCTTGATAAACTAATTCATTTTTATCCAAAACAGTGTTTTTTGGAATAATTCTGTTTTGACAAAGGCTTACAATTTTAGATGTGATGGCTAATATGGAATTTTCTAATATTGTTGGAAAATAATGATCAATAATATTTAGGATGGGTTCTCCTGGTGATATAACGTGGGTTTTAATGGGTTGTATTCTCATGCTGCCTTCCTTAAAGAGTTGAAATTTTAAATTTTGTTTTCACTTTGACTAATTTTTTTACCACAAAAAAACGTTGATGATCTCTAATATTATGAACTCTAAGATAATCAACGCTGTAATCTTTTATTATCCCAGAAATAGCATCTCGTTCTTGTGCTTTAGATTGAAAGATTTTTCTTTAACAAGGTCTTTTATGATTGAAACTATTCTAGAATAACAGATAGTATCGCTTAAATGATCTGTCTTAGTTCCTGGCGGGGGCGATGAAAAGAAGAAACTAACGTTAATATTAACAGGTTGGGGGTAGTATTTTTCCTGGGCGGTACAGCCCAAATAAACCCATACCTTCAAATCGAAAATTGAAAACTCATATAAATAGTTTTGGTTGAATTCTCACCTCATTCACTTTGCATTGATATAACGACACACATTAGAATAACTTATTTTATAAGTCAATAGCACTAAGCCTCATTAATTTTTAGATATTTAATTAACTTTTAATCAAATCCAAAACACATTATCGGGAACTATTGGAAAAGCTTAGTCAGGTTTTAATTAATGCAGGCATGAAATTTGATGCAATTTTTAACTAGAACCATCGGGATCAAATCTTGTATCCTGGGGATCGATTCTGTGCAATTACAATAATAAGATAAAATTTCTTAATTATCCTTGTACGGAACCAAAGTCATTATGAAATATCTAACTAATTAGAATTAAATAGAATGACCTACTTGAAACGCGAGAGGGGTGTGCAGAAATGAAGAGTAGATTGTATAAAAAAACAGGCTTTTCTCTCATAGAACTGATGATAGTGATTGCGATTATAGGAATTCTGTCTGCAATTGCTGTTCCCAGTTATCAAACGTATGAATTAAGGGCTCAAATTTCCAATCTAGCTAGTATGAGTACAGCAGGACAAGCAACAGTCACAGAATATATGCAAACAAGCGGAGATACGACTTGTGTGAACTTTTCGCCTTCACCTGAAGTTTCTGTTACTTATGCAAGTGGTATAGGGATTGCCTATGGAAATGTTGGTATTACTTCGATTGGAACTAATGAGTGCGGTAGTGTTGCGATTAACCATAATTTTAACAATACGACGAACAATATTTTTTCCATAGGATATGCTGCTACATTACAAAGTGATGGATCAGTTTCTTGGACATGCGGTTATATCTACATCCCAGCATCTGGTGCTCTCTCTCAAGCTCAAATAGCTGCAGCAGTCCCCGAAGGTTGTACCGAATACACAGCTCGTTAATAATTCCAATGAGAGGGTTCCTACAGGCTAAAGTCTTGACGAATCGCTATAAGTTTTGACCTGTGTTGATAGCAAGATTTCTCCCACCGTTCGTAGGATCGTCTGTTAAAAATCCGATTAACTTGATATTTTAATCCTTGCTATATATACAAAGTTGATGTCATGATTAGTTATCTAATAAAATGTGCCTAACACTTTTGGATCTTAAACGATGAAAAAATTTGATGTTATTATCATTGGGGCAGGTGCCGCGGGCCTGATGTGCAGTATTGAAGCAGGAAAACGCGGGCGAAGTGTTTTAGTATTAGATCATGCCAACAAACCTGGTAAAAAAATCCTGATGTCAGGTGGGGGCCGATGTAACTTTACTAATTTAAAAATTATTCCTGAGAATTATATTTCGCATAACAAGCATTTTTGTAAATCGGCTTTAAGTCGATATGCACCAGAAGATTTTCTAAAATTGATCAGAAAATATCATATCGATTACCATGAGAAAACATTAGGCCAGCTATTTTGTGATCATAAATCCCATGAAATCTTGGATATGTTATTGGCAGAATGCCATGATTCAAGCGTGAATATTTCATTAAATACAAAAGTGAACAATGTGGAAAAAAAAGAAAATGGGTTATTCAACTTGAAGGCTGATCAAGCTGAGTGGTCTTGCGAATCTCTGGTCGTTGCCACGGGGGGATTATCAATTCCGACTATGGGCGCTAGCCCCTTTGGTTATAAAATGGCCGAGCAATTTGGCTTGAAAGTGTGGCCTACGCGTGCGGGTTTGGTGCCTTTTACTTTACAACCGGCGGATAAAGAAAAATTATCAGAATTATCAGGCATATCAGTTGATAGTATTGTAAGTTGTCGATCTCAACAGTTTTCTGAAAATATATTATTTACGCATCGGGGTTTAAGTGGTCCGGCCATATTGCAAATCTCATCGTATTGGGAACCCGGAGAGACAGTCACGATAAATCTATTGCCTAAAATAAATCTGATGGAAAACTTTAAATTGATGCAAAGAAAAATGCCTAATAAACACTTAAAAACATGGCTTTCTGAATATTTGCCAAAAAGAGTGGTGGAGACTTTTTTAAAGGGAGAGGGTGAGCATCGGATTTTACAAGAACTAACGTTTAAAAGAATGGAAGAAATAGCTAACCAATTCAGTGCCTGGGTTTTAAAACCGAGTGGCACGGAAGGGTATCGCACAGCCGAAGTAACTCTAGGTGGCGTCAATTGTAATGCGCTGTCTTCTAAAACCTTAGAATGCAACGATATTCCAGGATTATTTTTTATTGGAGAAGTTGTTGACGTCACTGGGTGGTTGGGTGGTTTTAATTTTCAATGGGCTTGGGCTTCGGGTTGGGCGGCGGGACAAGTCGTTTAAACAAAAGGAACTAAACCGTATCAGACACCTTGGAATATTGCGGGTGCCTGATCCCTTTCTTTATCAAATCGAAGACGATACGTTTCAACCATTTTTTCAAATAAATCCTTATCTCCCTTTAGACGGTTTTCTTTGGTTTCGAGCAAATTTTCTGTTGGAATAGAATAAATCAATAGATTTTCTATAAAGGCTTCCGATTTCGAAACGATCTCGCCCCGGTTGCTAATAATGCTTGCATGTCCTGAGCACGTTTCAGATCCACCTTCTTCCAAAATAATATCACTTACGATTATCCAACAGTGATTATCGACTGCACGTGTTATAAAATGACTTTTGCTGTGCATCCAGGCTAACATCTTGGCATTTTTAGATATACAGTTCCACATTGGGCAAAATAGAATTTTTGCGCCTTTAAGTGCCAGGATTCTGGCCGGCTCAAAAAAATTAATATCGTAGCAAATTACAATCCCATAAGGGATCCCGTGTTTTTCGAAAATTGGGAAGTTTCTTCCCAAAGAAGAATAATCATAGGGTGCGTATGTGTAGGCTTTTCGATAGAACCCTAGACAGATGCCTTTTTCAATAACCACTGTTGTATTATAAAAATGATCACCATATCGTTCATTTAAACCTAACAAGAGGGTGGTTTGAAATGTTTTAAACTGTGAACATAAGTCAGAAAAACTAGAGCTTTGTAGATCAATAGAATATTGACTCGCTTCTGCCTTGGTTTTTAAATAACCATGCAAAAAAGACTCTGGCATGCAGAGTATATCCACAGCATTATTATTCGCTTCTTCCATCACTTGGACTGTTTTATTTAATGCTGTAACTGGATTTTTTTCGATTGCATGACCTTGAAAAGAAGCCACTTTAAAATATTCTTTGCTCATTTTTTGTACCTTTAGTTAAGAGATGTCAGGAACTTTTGAGTGATGTATTCATTTGTTATGTGGTTGTTCAGAGAGTCCAAATACCTCAAGCTGTGCTAAAATTGCACAATGATCACTTAAATGATCGACTACTTCGATGGATTTAACCGTGTACCTAGGCGTTGTAAATAGGCCATCAACCACCAGATTTAAATCACCCGCTCGGTGTAAGTTTTTGTCGATGGTCGTTGTTATGTTGGGCGGAATATTATCCTTGTATTTTTGTGAAACAGCATCAAAAATAGCTGTACCGCGAGGAGAATTAAAGTCTCCACATAAAATAAATTCCGGGATTTGAGAGAGAACTTGTAACAAACTGCTGAGATCCTTATACTGATGTTCGTTTGGTTTTCCATCAGGAGTCCAAGTGAAATGAGTGTTCAGCAAACAATAGTGCTCATTCTCTTTAATCAGTTCAGTTAATAAAACGGCCCTGGGCATTCTTGTTGCAGGCTCACCCCACTTAAGTCGTGGAATTTCACTACTGCTTCCGACATAATAAAAATGATCCTTTTTGTAGAAAGGAAGATTTGAGAGGGTAAGAATTCCCAGCAATTCCTCCCTGGTTTCATCGTACAAATATTTAAGGGGCGTAAAGATGCTTTTCATTCCAGTGGACTGCTCGAGGTATGGAATGTCTTTTTCTAGTACTTCTTGTAGTAAAATAGCATCGCAACATTGCTCTTTAAAAAAGGGAGTAATCCGTTCAAGGTGTTTATCTTGCTCAATATTTAAGGAGATGATTTTGAAGGGAGTAGATTGCATAGCTTTTCTTGACATCCTTTATGATAAACCATTAAAAATACCATAAGAGTATAATGATGCCACGAAAAAACAAGCAAGTCTATTATAACTCAAAGGTGTCATATTGGAGGCCTGCCTAGGGGTAGGTTACTGAACCTTTTGTCAATATTTCACTGCTCACTTAACAGAGTGATATGCTAGAATTAAAATTGAATGATAAACCATTCGATACAAAGCTAGGTGATTAACCGTCAATGCAAACAAGTTTTCCACAAGATATTAAAGCGTTTGCCAGGCATTTTTTAAAGCCTTATCGCGGATATTTTGTGGTGATGCTCTGCATTAATATTTTTGTGGCAGGTTACATTACCTTTCAACCGTATGTGTTTAAAAAATTAATTGATGCGGCCACTCCGTTATTAGGGAAAGATATATTAATTCGAGAAACGCTATGGCCAGCGGCGCTTTTGATCCTATTAACCATACTGAATAATTTAGCTTGGCGTCTTAACAACTATATTCAATTGAAGTTGTTACCAAATCTAAAGGCCAATATTATCGATGAAGCCTCAGATTATGTTCACGGGCATTCTTTTAATTTTTTTCAAAATAATTTAAGCGGGGCTATTAGTAATCGGATCGCCGATTTAGGCAGTAACTCAGATTCTTTGATTGAGAATATTCGATCGCTTTTCCAAAGTTCTTTGGTGATTATCAGTACCATTTTGGTTGCTTGGATTGTGAGTCCTATTTTTTCTTTGATATTTCTGGTTTGGGTTCTCGTTTTTATAAAAGCCTCCTTTTATTTTAGCAAAAGCATCGAACCTTTTTCGAGCGAATTCGCAGGGAGTAGGAGTAATGCGATTGGAAATGTGGTTGATAGTTTTGCAAATGCCATTAACGTTATCTTATTTGCCAGAGAATCATACGAGAAAAAATATTTAAGGAACTCCTTGAATGAGATGGTGTTAAAGGATCAAGCGTTGCAGAAAAAAATGATGCAATATGCTTTTATTATGGCAGGGTTAACAATATCGGTCCAAGCTATTACGATTTTTATTTTGCTGTACTTTGGATCAAAAGGTATTTTAACGGCCGGTGATTTTGCGCTAGTTTTTATGTTGACCCTGAATCTACTAGATCATGTTTGGTCTTTTACTCAAAGATTATTTAAGATTTCAGAAGAGCTTGGCGTTTTTAGTCAAGCGATTGATTTCATATCCATTAAGCATGAAATTGTCGATCCTATTAATGCGGTTCCGCTTCTGGTAAAAACGGGAACAATTGTTTTTTCCCGCGTTCAATTTTTTTATAACGAATCGCAACAACTGTTTGAAGATGAAACTTTAGTGATAGAAGGTCGAGAAAAAGTTGGATTGGTGGGTTATTCTGGGAGTGGTAAAAGTACTTTTGTGAATTTGATGACGCGAACGTTTGATATTCAGAAAGGCGATATTTTAATTGATGATCAATCAATTCATTCTGTCTCTATCAAGAGTCTGCGCGATAGCATTGCTTTTATTCCACAAGATCCAACATTATTTCATAGAACATTAATGGATAATATTCGTTATGGAAAGCTAGATGCATCTGATGATGAAGTGATTGAGGCCGCTAAAAAAGCGCATGTCCATGAATTTAGCAGTAATTTGCCTAACGGGTATCAGACGCTCGTGGGAGAACGAGGTGTTAAACTATCGGGTGGGCAGAGACAGCGAATTGCTGTTGCGCGCGCCATTTTAAAAGATGCACCGATTTTAGTGTTAGACGAAGCTACCAGTGCTCTGGACTCTGTGACGGAATCTTTGATCCAGGAATCTTTACAACTTGCGATGAAGAATAAAACTGTGATTGTGATTGCTCATCGGTTATCGACGATTAAAGCCATGGATAGAATTTTAGTGTTTGATAAAGGGCGTGTGGTAGAAGAGGGAACGCACGAGTACCTGCTGGAAAAAGGTGAAATTTATCAGAATTTATGGCGTGTCCAGCAAGGCCATTTGTCTGAATAATGGATTTTCGTTGAAGGTCACAAGTCCCAACCCTATCATTATCTAACAGTTACCCGAAGACAGTATCAAAGAGAAACCGTCCTGATATGGCACTCTTTTTTGATTTATATAAATTAGTTTGGATTACTTATAATTTTTATTGTTACAATAATACTTTGCGTTGGAGGAATAGCAGAGTGACAGAAGATCAACTAACCTTACCCTATATTCCCAGAGCCGTCCTTTTTGCTCCTCCAGAAGTGATGGCGGTAAAAATAAGCCCCGATTCTAAGTATCTTGCTTATGTCAAGGGAGAACCCACCGGGGTTATGAACCTTCATATTTGTGCTACGAATGAGTGTCACCAAGACGATGCATTAGTTCAACTCACTCATTTCACAACGCCCGAAATTTATCGGTTCTTTTGGGTTGGTGACTCAAAAAATATTGTTTTTTTAAAAGACAGCAACGGTTCGAAATCCTACCAACTGTATTCTATCAATATTGAATCGCGAGAATTAATAAAACACACCGAAGCTTTTAACTCTATCACAGCAAAAATATTCAAAATTAGTGGTCATAAAGTTACGGTTGGGATCAATGATCGAAATCCTAGCTATCATGATGTTTTTATCCTGGATTTCAGTAATGACTCACTCACTAGAGTTTTTGAAAACGATCGATTTTCTCGATTTGTTTTTGATGAAAATCTCAAGATAGTCTTCAAAGAGGAAGTTCATGAAGATGGATCGATTGAAGTTTATAGGGAAGATACGATTTGTCTTCACTTCTCACCAGAGGATGCCTTTCATTCTCGAATGCTAAAAATTCAAAATTCAGTGCTGTATTTTGCCGACTCAAGAAATTCCGATACGACAAAGCTTAAATCTGTGGATTTAGTGTCTGGGAAAGAAACCAGTTTGGCTCATAATTTGAAGAGTGATATCGGTGATATTGTTTTTATAGACGAAGGTCCTTTTATGTATGCAACCACTTGGTTTAAAAAAGAGTGGCATAGTTTTGGGGCTGGAAATTTTGATTTTCTCCAAAGAGAGCTTGGTACCGATTTTGAAGTGATAAGTCAGAGCAAAAATCTTTGGATCATCAGAACTTACGAGCCCAAAAGAATAGGGGCAAGTTTCTACCTCTATAATCGAGACAATGATCAACTCATCACATTGTTTGTTGCAAAAACGCATCCTCAGCTATCTGATATGATCCCTTTTGAGTTTGAAACCAGAGATGGGCTAAAACTGACCGCTTATATTACTCTTCCTCATCAAATTAAATCTCTAGATTCTATCAAAAGAACCATCCCGTTGATGGTTTTTCCTCATGGCGGTCCTTTTCAAGCACGAGATAATTGGGGTTACCATCCTTATGCACAATGGCTGGCAAGTCGAGGGTATGCTGTTCTGCTTGTCAATTTCAGATCATCTTCAGGATTTGGGAAAAACCTTGTCAATGGTGGAAATGGGGAATGGGGTAGAAAGGCACTTTTTGATCTCATCGATGGAGTAAAATGGTGCATTGACCGAGGAATTACAACCAAGCCACAGGTTGGGATAATGGGGGGAAGTTATGGCGGTTACTCGACCTTGGCGGCATTAACATTCACTCCGAATGAATTTGCAGTAGGGGTTTCCATTGTTGGGCCTTCCAGTTTAATCACCGTGATGCAAAAAGTTCCAAAGTATTGGGATTTTCCCAGCTATCCTTTATCGGATACGGAATTGTTTTTTACCAAAGGTGCCTTTGTGAAAAGTATGGGCGGTAGTCCCAGCGAACCAGAAGGACGGCAATTTTTAGCAAGTCGCTCACCGCTTAATTTTGCGAGTCAGATTGAGCGTCCTCTGCTTTTGATCCAAGGAGATAATGATCCCATTGTCACTAAAGAAGAGTCAGAGCAAATTTTTAATGAATTAACACGATTGAAAAAGAAAACCTGTTTACTTTCTTTTTCTGATGAAGGACATCAATTCAGGCGTTATGCAAATATTGATGTCTTTCTTGCTTTTGCCGAAAAGTGGCTGCACGATGTGCTTGGAGGCAGCTTTGAAGCGGTAAACCCAGAGTTTATGAATGAATCTAGCGTCACGATCAAAGAGCCCTCCTTCTAAAGTGTTCAAAATAAACAAATAAGATCACAAGGCTCTGTGCTTATCAATCCTAAGCTCTTGATTTATGAGAAAATGCTTTCATATTTCGTGGGGATTCTTCAGTGCTAGACACTATTTACTTTCCACTGCAACTTTTCTATTAAAGAAAGGTCTATTCCTATAGAGGCGACTCGTATATGCGTGTAATTTCAAAAGGATTCTCTTTAATAGAATTGATGATTGTTATTGTGATTATCGGTATACTTGCAGCTGTAGCTGTCCCTTCTTATTATTCGTATATGGTCCAATCCCGTGTAGGTGCAGTCATTCCATTAATGAACTCCATCAAAGATGTGTTTATTGAAAATTATGAGGCGACTGGATCATGGGGTGGTTATCCTAACCCCCCAGTAAACCAATTAGAATATGTTTATGGGAGTGTGGGTTCTGATAATCAGTTACAATTATTATTCATGTTTAACAATGTTGATTCTGCGGTAAACGGTCAATTGTTGTATTTAATCCTCACTCCCGACAATTATGGTGGCGTAAGCGTTTGCTGTGGGCCGAAGGCTGATACACGTTACGCCAGCCCCTCCTCTGAATACTTGCCGAGTAGTTGTAGTGTTCCTTGCAATTTTGTTGAGTAGAAGAATAAATGATGGCAGGTATCCTTGGGGATCTGGGTTATTTTTACGATGTCTGAACCCTTTCTTCACAGTATTTTCCCAATCGGTATATCACAAGCAGCTCCTTCATGTCCTTCAGGATCGGCAAATGGCATTTTGATATAGCTGTTTTTTTCATAGAATCCTAATGCCGATGGGGAAGATTCGATATGAATACTGGTATAGCCTTTAGCCTTAAGCCAGTTCTCACACAGCACTAAAAACGTCTTGCCAAAATTCTTATTTCTTTTTGTTTCATCAATCACGATAATACGCATTGCCGCTCTTGCTTGTGGCCAAAACTGAATATGGGCATAACCGATGATTTCGGTCCCTTCATATAAGATTAAGTGCGCGTGTTCAGGATGGTTAAAAGTCCAAGTATAAGGATCAACCGTATTATTTTTATCAAAAAAATACGTTTGGCGAAAATATTTTGCTGCATCCCACTCGGTCTCGTCACTGCATTTCAGCATCCGGATTCGCTTAAACCCAGCTTTTTTGAGGATTCCTCTGATGAAATCCCCTTTCCTTAAGGTGTAATTGACAAATTGACCATTGTTTTGAATAAAAGAGGTTTGATCAGCTAATAACCTTTTTTTAAGTTCCACGTATTCCTCTTGTTCTGTAGGATGTGATCTCAAATAATCTCTAAACAGTAGGTTAAGCTCAATTTCAGGGTGGTTTTCAGGATAGACATGGAGGTTGACGTCAATAGTAGTCCGTTTGCTAAACCCATAGTGCAAGGGAATATTATACTCCCCTCGGTATTGTATCCCGAGAGGCTCAAGAGCTTTAATGGTGTTAGTGGGTTCCACGACAACCGTAATGATATCAATGATTGGTTTTGCAGAGAGCCCATGTACTGAGGTGGAACCAATATGGTGAATCGCAATGCAGTTACGGCCCAATGCCTCCTTAATCGCATTGGCCTCGAACTGAAAAAGCTTTGGCCATTCAGGATTGTAGGGAACCACTTGGATGTTTTTGGTTTGTTTTATACTCATAAAGCCAAAGGTGTTAGGCACCGATAAATGGGTCAAATCTAGATTAAATACTGGTGATTTATTCAAGTTATTATAAACTAAAGAAACCAAGGCCAGCCTAAACGATATACTAATCTATTAACGAGTATGCCGTCTAGATATAGCCCCTTCACAATATCCTTTAGCGTAGTATTTGCAACAGAACCCAAGGATCAATACAATCTATCATCTGTATCAGATAATAGCTCTGGTGGGAATTGATAGATATGTTCAACAATTTAATGAAAAAAACAGTGACAATGTCCGTTATTTTGCTGACAGGCTACTGTATTGGGAAATATTCGGAACAGAGAACGAGTAATCAATCAGGATATGCTGTTAATGTTATTCAAAACCAACCTGATCTTAGCTGGAGACTAAAATATTTTCCTGCCGGAAATTTCAGCGAAGGTGGTAGAGATGGTCTTTGGGTAGCCAGATTTAAACCTAGGTATACAGGAACAGCGGTATATGTTGTATTCCATGAACAACAAACTAACAAGAATTATTTGTTATTGACAGTACAAGAACGAGTGATTAATGGACAGAAAGTGAGCGTGTGCGAACCTCCCACGGGATTTTTTAATGGACAATATCCCTCTGTTATTCCCCATGTGGTATCTGAATCTTCGGAAAGAGAGATTGAAAATCAAATTAACTTGGGGAAACAGCCTAATTATACCCAAATTTATTTACATTTTATGAATGAGTATGCCCTGGGGAAACTTCCCAAAGAACCTTATATCATTGATCAAAACTTACTACAAACTGCGTATCGGGAAATTAAGGAAGAAGCCGGCTTGGATATTCCAGACTTACAGAAAGAAAAGGGGATTATTGTTTCTCAGAAAATTATTGATGAATTAGAAACCCCCGAAGTTTATTCCATCATTCGCCAGATAGACATCACTGGAGATAAATTGCCAACACTCGTGCCAAAGGACAATGATGAAGTAAAGCATAATGAGTGGATCCCTCTTCAGAACATTAATATGGACACAAAAACCGTAAAAACCTCTAGCGGGATATTTCCCCTCAAACCGTATGATAAGGTATACGAAGATATGAAAATATTACTGTCGACGCTTGGCAGTAGTCATTAGGTAGGACTATTTTTTTGGTCTTGGAAGTTAATAGTTTGGAAAGGAGTTTAAATAATAATGGATAGAGTATTCACAATTAAACCCGAATTAATCATTTTCGATAATGATGGCGTTTTGATCGACAGTGAAATCATTGGTCACAGAGTGAATGCAACTGAAATGACTCGTTTGGGTTTTCCAATGACAGTCGAAAAGTCCATTGAACTTCTGACAGGGATTACCAAGGATGGCTTTGACAAAGTTATGCTAAAAGAATTTGGGAAAACGATGTCAGATTCTGACGTAATGGCCATGGTTAAAAAAATAGAAGATTCTTTTCCTGCAGATTTAAAATCTGTAACAGGCATATCTCAGGTCATGAATTATCTAGAACAAAAGAAAATCAAAAAATGTATTGCATCAAGTGGTGCTAATGGTTATGTAGTTACAACTCTAACGATCACAAACTTAGTGAATTATTTTAAGCTCGACCACATATTTAGTGCGCCAATGCATAGAGGTAAACCCGCACCGGATGTATTTTTAAATGCAGCACGCACTCTTAAGGTGGAACCCAAAGATTGTTTGGTGATTGAAGATAGTGTTATTGGTATTCAAGCGGCAAAAGCGGCTAATATGCCAGTTATTGGATTTTTAGGGGGTTCTCATGCACAAAATCCTTGGTATCATGATAGTATTCTTAAAGCCAATCCAACCCTCATCGTAGAGAGTGCGGTTGAATTATTGGATAGATTGAAAGGGACGTTCCAGTGACGTCAGTATCAGGAGAGAAACAAATGAGCGATGATAGTAAATTTGCATACTTTGAAATCGGGTTTCATGGTACAGATGAAACTTTTATTATTAAACTAACTGAAAAAAACAAAATAGAGCATGCTCGAGAAATTTTACAAGGAAAGCCTGAGAAAAAAAAGCGTATTTGTGGTCGTATTGTTAAAGAAAAGGCAGCCTATAATCCCGCTTGGCATTTTCATTTAGAACCCAGTACGATCGATTTTTTCGATGTGGCTATAGAAGTCTGTGATGCATCCGTTAGAGATGTAGAGAAACATTTAGAAGAGGTAGGGGGAAGTACGCTACCCAATAACCATTGGTGTCCTTGGGCGTCAAAGATTAATCGAGAAATACCTGCAGTGATCAGCACTCAGGAACTCGCCCATTGATAAATCGTGTGGCCAGCTCATAAGGTAGAACAGTGGGCTGTCATCAAGATCTGACCCTCCCTATTTGGAGAAATTGACGATGATTACTTCTGATCAGAAACCATTTTGGATTTTGTCAATTGATGGGGGAGGAGTTCGAGGGATTATTCCCGCTAGAGTTTTGCAGTATATTGAAGAAGGAACCCAAAAACCCATTCATGAATTGTTTGATTTGATTGTTGGCACATCCACGGGTGGCTTGATTGCTTTGGGATTGACCTGCTCAGAAAATTCACAAACACCAAAATATTCAGCTAAAGAAATTGTGAATATTTACCTCCGGCAGGCAAGTCAAATTTTTAGTAATTCAATTTTTAGGAAAATACTGACTGGAAATGGGTTATGGGGGGCTAAATATGATAGAACAGGGTATGACTTAATTCTTAAAAACATGTTTGGAGATTTTTTATTAAGCCAAGCGTTGTGTCCGGTTGTGATCCCGACGTATTCTTTAATAAAATCTGCTCCTAATATATTCACTTCAAGAAAAACTCTAGAGAGTAAGGTCGATTATTTCATGCGGGATATAGCGGGAGCTACGAGTGCTGCGCCAACGTATTTTCCACCCAAGCAATTTACAGATACTCAGGGAACCATTCACATAGAAGCGGATGGGGGAATTTTTGCAAATAATCCTGAGACTATTGGTGTAACGGAATCTTTCAATCTGATGCCCGATTTACAAAGAGAAAACATTCGAATTATCTCTATTGGTACGGGCAGCCCGAAGTTGGCACAAACAGCCTCTAAATTAACGGACGCCGGTATGATTGGTTGGGTTATGAAAGCCAATTTAATTGATGTGATGATGGATGCAGACAGCGATTGGTATGAAGATGAAATTAATATTCTGTACTCTAAGGCGCATCGTTTACAAGCTACTTTACCAGAAAATTTGGGGCAGCTGGATAATACTACTTCTGAAAACTTAAATGGGCTTTTACAGGCTGCCGAAAACTACATTGAAGCGAATAAACAGCTTATAGATAATATTGTTACTTCTTTGGTGTCAGGGGATTAGAAGAGCAGGCTGTATATCATGATGTTACACCCGGCATCATCTGAATCATGGGGGAAAAAGCCTGCAATCATTAGCAACAAGAACTTGTGTTGCTGGTTTAATGCTAAGGGCTTAGAATTTATCATTCGATTTTAGCAGATGACAAGGTTTGATAGGATGGGTAAACTACCTTTTTGCAAGCAGCGCGGCACTCAGGGTTAGTAAACTGAGTACACGGGGCAAGTCAACAAACGTTACGATATGTTTCGATGCAATTACAATGCTCGAGCCCTAAGCACCAATTCATCGAATGTATAGCATAGGCATTGCTGGTTAATTTTTATGTTTCGCTTTATTACCATTGTTTTTATTGATATTTTATCGGGTGTAGAGGTTGATCTGTTCATTCCCAGTTTCCCTGAATTGCAACGCGTATTTGATCTATCCCCATTTTCCGTACAATTAACCTTGAGTATTAATTTCGTGGCGTATTGTCTCTGTTCCCTATTCGCTGGGACCTTAGGCGATCGCTATAACCGACGGCATGTCATGCTTGGCAGTTTGGTTATTTTTGTATTAGGCAGCTTCTGTTGCGTATTTGCACCAAACTTTCCCGTTCTGTTACTGGGTCGGTTATTACAGGGGATCGGCATGGCAGGTCCTGCTGTTTTAGCCTATGTATTAATAGCAGACGAATATCCCATCGAGCAGCAGCCAGCCATTCTGGGCATTTACAACGGTATCTTTAATTTATCGGTAGCCTTTGCGCCTGTGGTAGGAAGTTACGTTAATTTGTATTTTAATTGGAGAGGAAATTTTGTTGTGATCCTAGCCTTAGGCGTGATTTCTTTGGCGATGGGGTATTTTGCCATTCCAAATAGGAAGAGTGATCCGACGATTTCACTCACTTTAAAATCATATTGGCCGCTTTTGACGTCCACTAAATTGATGGCTTACGTTTTGGGCATGTGTTTTTTAGGGATTTCCTATTGGGTATTTGTCGGAATGGCACCTATTTTATATATGGAAGACATGGGTGTTGAACTCAATCATTTTGGATTTTACCAGGGAGCGATTGCGGGTGTATTTTCGCTCGTGAGTATATTGAGTCCCAAAATTTTGGCCGCTTATGGCCAAAAAAAATGCTTGGCTTACAGTGAAATATTGTGTGGTCTTAGCGCAGTAGGAATATTGTTAATTGCAGTGTTTGGGATCGATCAACCCATGATTATAACAGGAGCGATGGTGATATTAGCATCGGTCGTCGTTTTCCCATTTAACATACTGTATCCGTTATCCTTAGAGGTGTTGGAAAATAGCAAAGCGAGAACTGCAGCTTTGATCAACGCTGGTCGATTACTGTTAACGGCACTGGCATTGCTGGTTGTCAGTTATCTTTACGCCGGAACATTCTTGCCCATCGGCATCACCATTTTTGCCTCAACCAGCATTTCATTATTCTTTTTTTGGGTGATCCACCGGAAGGGATGGGCAAACTCAAGCTTGGTTTAGAGGATCCAATCGACGCAATTCAATAGTGAAGCAAAAAGATCGGATCCCTTTCCATTCAAAAATGCAAACTATAGAGTATGTACAGCACTTAGGCATTTATCATAATCAGGTTCATTGGTAATTTCAGAGACCAACTCTATATATTGCACTTTACGAGTCGCATCTAAAACGATAATTGCACGAGCTAATAAACCCTTGAGTAAGCCCTCGGCAATATCAACACCAAATTGAGGTGCAAATTCGGCATGACGAAATGCTGATAAGGTTTGGGCGTTTTTAATGTTTTCAGTGCCACAAAATCTGGCTTGCGCAAATGGGAGATCTTTGGAAATGCAAAGAACTTTAGTGTTTTCAAGGTTAGAGGCTGTTGTATTGAATTTTTTAACGGATTGTGAGCAGACAGGTGTGTCTATACTTGGGAAAATGTTTAAGATCAGGATCGGTTCTTTAAAATCATTCAGACTGATTTCTTGTAAATTATTATCAGTCAATGCGAAGTTGTTAACTGTTTGTCCAACTTTGGGAAGATCGCCAGCAATTTTAATTGGCATACCCTTAAATAGTACCTGTGACATATAAAACTCCTTAATTAATTTAAGATCTATTTTGAATTTTAGCACATTGGGGGTACCCTAATGGGTGCGATTTTACGGAATAGAATCCATAATCTCAGGAAAAGACCGATAATTTAATATTTAATTTATGGCCAGGTGGTAAAGAAGCCGTTTTCATTTCTAAAAAGAAAAAAGTTGTGTAGGGTAGAATGAGTCTTGCGCAAATCCCTGCGTCACAACCACCCTTGGTTGTTCTATTGTGTTCTAATACATTAAGAATATCTTTTTGATATTGTAGGGGATCCGCAAGGTGTTTGGTTAAGCCCCAAGCTTTCACAAACATGGTCATTAAATTCAATTGCGTCTCTGGCTCTATAGCCGAGTCCCCCCTGGCTTCGATAGCCGTGAGAATGATCTGAACGTCCTTCAGTTGTGCAGGGGGCGTTATCGCGAGGGCTTCATCACGATATTTTTTAAATTCAGCCATGAGTTCGCCGGGATTAGAAAATGGTCGTGAATTGTCTGCCGTAAGAAAATGTGTTCGGCAAATTTGACCCAGTTCTACGGTATGTAAATGAATGTTGTGTGGTTTGCTAAAGAGTTCTGCCAGTCTGCCCGTGACTAAGGTTTCCAATTTTTCTAAAATTTGGAGATTTACGGGGGGCCTTGGAGGTGTGGCAGGTGCTCGGTGTAATGCGAAGGCACGAAGTTGGGCTTGAGGAACAACGTCTTCTTGAAGCATTCTTTGAATTGCCGCTTGACTGGCTCTTTCTTCTTCCTGTTTTCTTTGAGCGTCCGTCTGTTCTGCTTCTTCTCGAAGAATTCGTTGAATGGTTGCTTGACTGGCCTCTTCTTGGGCACGGATGACCTCTGCCCGAAGGCGTTCTTTTCTAAGACGCTCTGCTTTAAGACTTTCTTCTATAGCCAGCGCAAGTTCGAGATCTTCTTGGGGTATCATAATTAACCTGATGGTTTGTTTTACAAAAAGTTGAGCCAGTTTACCAAGTTCTAACGGGAAATACAAGGGGGGGCTATCCATTTAGAATGCGCAACTTTATTACTTGAAATGTGCATATACGATTCTGCTCCCGTCAGTGAAAAGCCTTTGGTCATGGCAATAGACTGCTGTCAGAAGTAAAGTGATGCGATAGCGTTCTTTTTTGTTGCAATAAAGCTTGATTAGCAAAGCTCTCTTTATTTGTAAGAAAGAGGTGTCGTTCTATAAGAATGTCGAAAGTTAATTCTATTTTATCAGCACTTGTGCGACTTTTCTGGATGAGCTATTGTAAGTAAATAAATAGCCAGTATCAGGGACTGTCGGATGATAGTTTTTAGCCAAAAAGGCATGATAGCTAGTTTAGTTTTCAGTTTGCTGCTTACCTATACGAATGTTTGGGCAGATGTTGCAGGGGGAGCCATCGAGGTGAAGTTTGTCGCTGGGAAACTTAATTTGTCGTCCATATTACAATTACAAAAAGAAATGACTCTGTCAGAAAATCCTAAGCTTCTTTCAGAGCAGCCAAATGTGACTTGTTTTGAAGCAAGTATCGATGAATATTTGTTGGAAAAATCCACCTCTAATAAGAGAATATATGGCTGTATTTTTTCAGATCAGGTTGCCATGAATGCAGCTTTACTGCGTGCTGGATTGTTTGTACACACTGATCTTGGTATAATGTCTGATGCGCAATTGTTTAATTCGAAAATGATGACGGCGGTTGGTGGTCATGATTTTCTTGGTGAAGAATTGTTAAGATTCCATGAAATTGCGTCGATACCGGCAGAAAGTGCGCAAGAGCATAAAAAGATCAAAGCAATTGAGAAGCAGTTTAAGAAAGAAATTTTAGACAAAATTATCCAGGATAACAATGACAATTTTATTTTGTTCTCGGTCATTAATACTAAAAAATTCCGAGAGAATATAACGCATGAATTATTGCATGCTCAATACTATAATGTTCCACAAATAGCACCAATATTATTGCAGGTTTGGCAAACAGAAGTAACACCACAAGATCAAAAAATAATCATGAATGCCTTGCAAAATGGCGGTTACGATATGAAGCAACAAGAGCTTTTGCTAAGAGAGTTCTATTCTTACTTTTTGCAATACAATGCGGCAGATTACTTGAAGAATATTAAAGTCTTAGAAGATATATCACCCTTAGTGGATGTGTATGCCTCTCATATTAAACAGGCGCTTGCTAAGAAAAACATTAAAGTGATCACACTTCAATAATTTTTTAAGTTTAGAAATGAATAGACTTCTAATTAGAATTCAGCATACTGTTTTTCTACTGGAAAGTACAAACATCCTAGTCATTTAGACTAAATGACTTCTCAGCAGGTTGTGCCCTAGTTGTTGTAGAAGTTTGTGTCGTTGGACTGGTTGCTGCGATTTGTAAGCCCTCAAAAGCAGTTGTCAGAGAAGATCCCGCGGCCGCCAGTGAATGTGTTCCTTCTCCTGCAGTACCGCTTGTGGATTGTGGGGTGCTTGTTTGCAGGCTGCTCATGGCACTGGTTAATTGATATTTTTGACAAAAAGTTGTTAAGAGATCGTTCAGTCTTTTGATGACACCTTGATCTTTCCCAGGTTCTAATTCACTGGATAAAAAAGTGAGTCCATATGGGTACGCACTGCTTGAAACACCCTGAAATTGCATGAGTCTGAAATCAGCGGGGATATATTGCTGCCCTTCTTCTGAATAGACACAGAAGAATTGAGATTCAGGCCGAGTGTCTTGTGTTTGAAATAAAGGGTGTTGGAATAAACGCTGTTGAATACCGGTGGTGTGTGAAATACCCCCAAAATCTAATATGATGCCACCTTCGGTATGAGTTATCGCTTGTATGAGAGCGGTTGTCATGGCGTCTTCTCGTTCACGTCTTTTTTGTTCTGCGCGGGGATCTCCTAAAGGAATTTCGGAAATACCCGAAAGATCGCTCGGAATTACTTGAATGTTATACAGGCGAATTGCTTTTAATAACCAAAAGACAGATTTGTCATGATTGGCTTCGTTTATAGATAGAGTTTGGTTACGGTATCGGCTTCTACCAAGGTCGATTTTATCTTTGAGTCCGTCAATGGCACGAGTCAGATCAAAACCTTTGGGATCGGCTTTATAGCACACAGTGATGGGCACACTTGGAAAATTTTTATGGAGGTACTTAATGGCTTCCATGAATGCTGTTGCAGGAAGGGGATCCATGTGTGAGCTTCTGACAGAGACAATCATTTTTGGTTTCATTCGGTCACCCCCTGTATTAAGCAAGGCAGATTAACATATCATTACCAGCTAGTCAAGTTAAATAGGTATCAGATCGAGTTCGATCGAGCAGGCAATATTTAAGCGTTCATATTTAAAGAGAAAGAGTGCCAATCAAGAGTCTTAACTTGACCCTAATTGACTTTGTAATTAATATGTCTAGCATGAATATACAACAGTATTTGACTGATTTGGTTTTGCCGAGTGAAGTAGAGTGGATTGCTCTGCGGGAGATCCATGAAACCGTTCGTTCTTTGACTGCACGCAATGGTCGCAGCGAATCGATTGCCACCCAAATGAATCATGGGGTTATGGTCGAGGTCTTAGTGAATGGCCAATTTGCTTATGCTGCAACCAATACGTTGACATTTTCAGCAATCCAAGCAGCAGCCGAAAAAGCCGTTTTGCTGGCCAGACAGGCTTCAGTTTATAAAATTCATCCTTTTACCAAATCAGTCCGCCCCAAAGCGGTTGGCCGATATCAATCTTCTTTTCATCAGGCAATGGGATCTGTGTCGTTAAAAGACTTGATAGACACCTTAATAGCTGGAACAAACGCGCTTAAGATTTCAGATAAAATTGTGAATGCAGTTGCCAATGCGCTGATCTTTGAACGAAACAGTCGGATGACGAGTCGTGATGGATCAGAGATTGAACAAGCAACGTTAGCCATTGCGGTTGGACTTTCAGCGACGGCTCAAGACGGCCTGGAAACACAAACTCGAACGAATGGGTTACCCTGTTTACAAGCAGGCTTAGAATTTTTAGATCGGGACAAAATGTGCCAAGAGGCTCAAAGAATTTCTGAGCAAGTTTTGGAACTCTTGCAGGCAGAAGAATGCCCCAGTGGTTTAATGGATTTAGTGTTAGCACCCGATCAAGTTTTAATGCAGGTCCATGAATCCATTGGACATCCCTTAGAGTTGGATCGTATTTTGGGAGATGAAAAAAATTATGCCGGTTGGAGCTTTGTGCAACCCGCTGATTTTGGAAAGTTAGTCTATGGGCCTTCGATTCTCAATGTCACCTTTGATCCTTCCGTTCCCTCTGAATTTGCAAGCTACGCCTTCGATGACATTGGTCATAAAGCAAGGCGTGAATATTTAATTCAAGAAGGCGTGTTAGTCAGGGGATTAGGCAGTCTAGAAAGTCAAGAACGTCTTAAAGTTCCAGGCGTTGCCAATATGCGGTCTACTTCTTGGAATCGTCCCCCCATCGATCGCATGGCCAATATTAACATTGAGCCCGGTTCGACTTCTTTTAAAGAGATGATTGGCCAAGTCGAAAATGGGATTTATATGGAGACGAATCGTTCGTGGTCTATCGATGATTATCGTCGTAAATTTCAATTTGGTTGTGAGTATGCTCGTCGTATTCAAAATGGTCAATTAACGACGGTTCTTAAAAACCCAAATTATCGAGGTTTAACCATCCCATTTTGGAATCAACTTCGAGCGGTGGGTGATTCCTCTTCCTTGAAGATTTTGGGAAGTCCTTACTGTGGGAAGGGAGAGCCGAACCAAGCCATTCATGTCGGGCATGCGGTTCCTGCTTGTCTTTTTGAAAAAATTGATGTTTTTGGGGGTGGGGCATAAGATGCGCGATCTTTTTACGAGTTTTGCGAATTCTTTGATCCATTCTTTACAGGCAGGAGAGGAAATTTCTTTATTTTTATCCGCGGAAGAATCATTTTTTTTGCGCATCAATGAAGCAAAAGTGCGACAAACCATTCGAGTGAGTCAAGCGGAAGTAACATTAACCTTTATTAAAGATAAAAGAAATATTTTTATAACCATACCTTTCGAAACTGATCAAGAGCGTAATTTGCTCAAGGGACAGGAAGTAATCACGCAATGCCGTCAGGAATGTGAGCAAGTCCCTCCCGATCCTTTTTGCATCACCCTGCAGAACTTCGGGGACAGTAGTGAGGACTATCCCGGTGTGTTTCCACAAGATGAAGAATGGATTGATACAGTTTTGCCGCATCTCGAAGGCTTAGATTGTGCGGGATTGTTAACGGCGGGCAGTGTTACTAGGGCCAATATGAATTCCCTGGGACAAAATCATTGGTATAAAAGTCATAGTTTTTTCATTGATTTTTCACTCTATACCCCTGATCAACAAGCAGTGAAGTTTTTCTATGGAGATAAAAATTGGTCCGAAATTACGTTCTTAGAGAAGCTTCAGAATGCCAAAAGCCAGCTGGACCGGCTGAATTTTCCTAAAAAAGTAATCACTCCTGGAAAGTATAGAACGTATTTTGCCCCGGAAGCTGTGGCCGATCTCCTCGTGGGATTTTCTTGGAATGGAATAGGCGCTGGTTGTTATCATCAAGGACATTCTGCTTTTAAATTAATTGCCGATGGAAAAGTAAATTTTTCCCCTATCTTCAATTTAACAGAGGATTTTTCAGGAGGATTTAGCCCGAGGTTTAACAGTTTAGGCGAGCTTGCTTCTGCATCATTACCCATCATTATTGACGGCGAATTGAAAAATTTTTTGGTGAGCACTAAAACGGCTAAAGAGTACCATTTAACCAGTAACTATGCCGAACAAAATGAGCATTTAAGATCACCTTCTATCAGTCCAGGCACTATTCGGGAAACAGAGATTCTGAAGCATCTTGATACCGGACTTTATGTGGGGAATGTTCATTATTTAAACTGGAGCGATTTAAATACAGGGCGATTGACTGGTATGACCCGTTATGCTTGTTTTTGGGTTGAAAAGGGCGAAATTGTTTCCCCCATTCACGATCTTCGCTTTGATGATACGATTTATCATCTCTTTGGTCAGGGGCTTCGTGGTTTAACAGAAAGTGCGCACCCAGTTCTGGAAACTTCCACGTATCATCAGCGAGCCATTGGGGGAAAACGTGTTCCGGGGATCCTCGTTGATCAGTTAACCTATACCCTTTGAACATGAGCTTTGCATTAATTATCAGGAGAAAGGTATGTTTGCCGTCTTATATCGATTTTATTTAAAACCAGGCAGAGAAGAAGAGTATAAACAGGCTTGGAACAAAATTGTGTCCTATTTTGTGACGTCTCGTGGTGCCATAGGTTCTTGCTTGCATCGAACGGAAGAAGGACTATGGTGTGCTTATTCACGTTGGCCGGATAAAAAAACACGAGATGCCTCTTGGTCGGGAGAAAATACACCCTCATCGGAATTACCCGATGAAATCCGCGAGGCTATAATCACCGTAAAAGACTGTAGTGATGAGGAACGTAAATTTCCCGAGATCTGCATGGATGTTATGATTGATTTATTATTAGAGCCAAAATTAATAAAGCAGTAGAGACCAGATCAAATGTGATCTAAAACAGCGGAGAGAGTGTGAGATGGCAGCTATACCGTTACTTGAAAAAAATGCACCTCCTAAGGCAGATCTTAAAACTTTTAGAATACTCTTTCCAACACTGTTGGGTACGGTTGTTGAATATTATGATTATGCCCTTTATGGATTTTGTGCCAGTCTCTTAGCCGTTCAATTTTTTAGTGACGAAGATCCCACCACGGCCCTCATCAAAACCTTTGGCATTTTTGTGGCAGGATCGTTCTCCAAACCGTTGGGCGCAATTTTGTTTGGTCATATTGGGGATCGCTTCGGGCGCAGCATTTCTCTAAAAATCAGTATGATTGGTATGATTGTTCCAACCGTGTTGATAGGGCTACTGCCAACCCATGCAGTGATTGGATGGTGGGCCCCGTTCTTATTATTGCTCTGTCGTATCTTGCAAGGCATGTTAACGGCAGGCGAATCCGATGGCGCTCGGATTTTTATTTATGAGTCCATGGGACAGTATCGGCCTTGTCTTACCAGCAGTCTTTCGGGGATCGCCTCGATGTTTGGGATCTATTTAGCATCAGTGGCTTCGTCTTGGTCGGTTGCTATGGGTACCATTAATGCTTGGCGATTCCCTTTCTTGATAGGGGGGCTTCTCGGGATATTGGTCTTTTATCTTCGTCGTTGTATCGACGAGACACCGGAATACCTTCATTTTTCTGCAACACACCCTCAGGGAACAAAAGAGAATTTATTAAAAGTCCTCTATAAAAATAAAAAAAGAGTGACAGCCGCTATTTTATTGTGTGGTGCGTCTGGTGGAGGGTATCATCTTTATTTAGTCTTCTTTGGTCATTATTTAAGCTCAACGCTCCAGCTGACAGATCCTGTGACCGCAGCTTTTAATACCAGTCAATCCATTTTGGTTTATACATTGGCAGCACCACTCGCTGGTCTAATCGCAGATCGATATGGGCCATTCCCCGTTTTAAAATGGGCTTTGTGTGCGCTGTTAGCGGTAGGATTATTAAACATGGTGATGCTCTATCACATGAGTATTCCCCTGTGGTTGATGGGGTTAACAGCGGCAATCCTGGCTTTTTCACAGACTCCAGGGAATATTGTACTGCTCAAGGCGTTTGGGACGGGAGAACGATATCGTTGTATGAGCTTTGGGCATTCGATAGGCTCGATGATTTTTTCGGGCAGTGCCCCAGTGGTTGGTCTTTGGGTGTGGCAGATGACCGGGTTAGTCCAAGCACCCCTGATTTATTTTGTTCTGTTAACCTTGCTTAAGGTATTTGCCGTCATGCTTTTCCTCAACCGCTAATGTTCCAACCGGAACAGCAGCTAAATTTGCATTATAATCAAAAAGAGGACGGGCTCTGACGGAATACTTCCAACATTGTCGTTCAAATAACGCTAGAGGACACAGTTCGACAGGAGTTAAATGAGTCTTTACACCAAGTGAGTAAGCATTTTATAGAAGTCGAATTTTCACAAGCTGGACATGGTTTTTTTTGCCATGAGCGCAGTAGTTATGATCCACAGGCTGCCCTGCAATCGTGGCAATTAACATTAGCGTTTTTAAAATCCAACTTGTCATAAGGAGAAGGCTCCGGTGGGTTGGAGAGGTGTGTATCTCCCCTATTAGATCGTTATTTTGATGAGTTTTAATCCTAAATAGAGAGGGTGGGCTCTCTTGTTAAAAAACGCTTGTTTTCGGTTTAGGCGTGTGTTAAAAAGTGTACAGGTTTTTAAGTTGAACAATTTATTTGCCATGAACCATTATAAAAGACAAATTTTAAAATGCTTTCGTCTCTTCATGATGATGCCTTTGGGCATCTAATTCTTTTTTCTTTGTCCTAAAATCCACTTTAAGTTCATTTTCCTAGTAGCATAGGAGGTACTATGCAATCGACTACGATCGCAAGGCTGGTTGCTTTGTGTCCTTTGGTTTTATTTTTTGGTTTATTTTTAGGGTGTGGTTTGTATTTTAGTGTCACCGGGAAGGAAAACGCGTTTTATCAAGTTTCGTCATCCGTGGCTATTTTACCTTCCATTATTTTAGCAATACTCCTTTGTAAAGAGCGGTTTAACCGGCGTATGGATATTTTTTTAGAGGGGGTCAGTGATACAAACATCATGGTGATGGTTTTGATTTATCTTTTGGCAGGCGCTTTTGCGGCTGTGTTGCAAAGTACTGGAGGTGTTCACGCAATTGTTCATTTCTCGTTGAATTTTATCTCAGCGGAGGCAACACTGCCGGTTCTTTTTTTAGTGTCAGCGTTGGTTTCTACTGCAATCGGGACATCCATGGGTACCATTGCTGCGATAGGACCCATTGGTGTCGGGATAGCAAGTTCGCTTGGCCTTTCTTTACCTTTGACAATGGGTGTCTTAGTAGGAGGGGCAATGTTCGGTGATAATCTTTCACTGATTTCAGACACGAGTATTGCTGCGACTCAAATTCACGGTTGTACACCGCAAGAAAAATTTAACAAAAATTTAAAAGTGGCATTACCGACGATGCTTGTCACAGTGTTGTTAATCTCTTTGTTAGGGAGTCGCGTATCAGGAACACCGATATTGGCAGAGGGGGATTACCAGTTGATCCAATGTCTGCCTTATTTCATGGTATTGGTTTTTTCTCTATCAGGCGTTAACGTATTTGTGGTGTTAACCCTGGGAATTGTCGTTGCGGGGATTGTAGGAGTGCTGACCATCCCCACTTATACTTTTTTGACCGTGGCACACAATATTTTTGACGGCTATAAAAGCATGCTCGAAATATTGATTTTTTCACTGTTAATCAGTGGGCTTGGCGCATTGATTAAATATCAAGGAGGCTTTTCTCTGATAACAGGCGCTTTTGAAAAATGGATCCTGTCAAAAAAGAAAATTCAAAAAAGAATTGCAGAGTTTTCAATGGCCATTTTAGTCAGTTTCACGGATATTTGTACGGCAAATAATACAACATCTATTATTCTTTCGGGGGAGATGACGAGAGAGATTGCCAGAAAAAATAATGTTGCACCTGATCGTTCGGCGACGATTGTTGATCTCTTTTCTTGTGTTTTTCAAGGCATATTGCCTTATGGAGCGCAAATTTTAATGGCGGGATCTTTAGCGGGTATTTCACCGTTATCCATTATTGTTCATGTGCATTATTGTTATTTGCTTGGAATCGCTGGGGTAGGATTCATTCTGTTTGGACAAGAGCGGAAGTGTATAACGGCAGCTGATCATCCAGTTTTGCAGTAGATTGCCTAACTGACGGCGCTAAAAGAGATAATTCTAATGGATAAATAAGTTGTTTCATCGTGACTCTCCCAGGGTGGTGGTATCAGAAATAATAGGATTTCTGATACAGTGTTTAAGATAAAAAGGTGTTTGCCACGAATGGAACTAAGATAAGGAAAATTGCTGATCAATACAATTTCATTTGGAATTGGAATATGACTGTTGTATAGGCAAACTTAAATATATTGAATCTAGACTCCAATATAGCGACGTCTCATTTATGGCAATAATTCAAATAAGAACTTGAATTAGATTTGTTTCATACTTTAATGAGGTTATTTCAAGTTCTGCCAACATAATTTACTCTCATTCATTAGTTTTCTTAGTGACTAATATTATTTAAATTGGAATGGCTCTTGAGGTGGTCCAGCTGAATTTCTCGGCGAAGGGGTTACCTTTTGTTTTTTTCGGTTTCCTTGACTATACAATAAACTTCTTCCTTGAGTTTCTGAACTTTGCTCTGTTTCTATGCCTTGCCTCTCATTATCAGACTTTCTTTTTAAAGCTCTTGCTTGATGTGAAAAAAAAGAGTTACATGCTGTAAACATTTTTGATTGCATTCCAGGAGAGCATACGTAATTAAAAAGTTGTTTTTCAAGGGCTACTGTTGGCATATGTGTTCGAATTGCGTTTTGGATTGCAGCAAATAAAAACGCTGCTATAGGATCATTAAGATATTGAATAAATCCTTTTGTATGAAGAATTTCGAAAATAGAATAATTCATAGGATGAGTAAACATTATATTTCCTTGAATTTGTCAGAATGTTAGATAATTATAGGCTTAAATTTACCTCCAAATGCTCTAGCTCTTGAAAAAGTTTGTATACTTAGTATAGAATTTCATTGTGATACAAGCCTCTGGAGGGCTAGTGATATGCTTACATACACGTATAGCCCAGCGACCTATGTGGTTACGATTACAGGTCAAGATTTAGAATTGATTAACGCCATTTACCAAAAAGTTGGCGTAGAAAATCGAATGTGCGGTATCAACAGACCTTCTCGAAAACCTTTTCTGCCAACACTGCCAAAAGACCAAAATGCCATGAATCTCTCAAAAGATTTACAGGGCGTAGCCACCTTAGTCATCCAGTGCACGGACAGCGAGGGCCTAAGTGAATTATTGTATGTTTTAAGCAATAGATTTGATCTTAAAAGCGGCCCTAAACAAGGCGTTGGTACGATTGAAACAAGTCGTGGAGTAGATTTAGAATTCACCCCTTACAGACGTGTCGTTGGTAATGGAGTTCATAAGACATCCTCAACTAGCACAAATGGTTCACCTTCTCCATTCAACCAAAGCTCAAAGTATGGATCTCCTTTTTGAGAATATCTATTCAAAATATGAGCAAAATCTCATTTCATAGTACAAATCCACCCTCTTAAATTTGTCAACATTGCATTAAGTTTATCAAATAATCAGTCCGGGGAAACGGGTCTAGATCATTCAGTGCTTTCGCGGGTATGACGATAATAACGGCTTGATTCATAAATAGCTTTTGCTTATCTTAGTGTCATTCGTGTCTGACACCACTAATCCTAAGCAAGGTTATTTACATGAATCAAAGTCTAACCAAAAGTGCAGAAAGTGTTCAAAATGCTTTGGCGAGTCATGGGCTAAGCTGTCAGGTGCTCGAGTTGTCTCAGAGTACCAGAACTGCTGCGGATGCAGCATCGACCATTGGGTGCGAAGTGGCTCAAATTGTTAAATCACTTATCTTTAAGACAAAATTGACTCACCGATCTGTTTTGATCCTGGCCTCGGGATCAAACCGTGTGGACGAAAAGAAAATTGAATCTCAGGTGGGCGAAAAAATCACCAAAGCGGATGCTGATTTTGCTAAAGCCGTTACCGGGTTTGCGATAGGAGGCATTCCTCCGATAGGACATAAACAAGCCATAGATTTTACGTTTATTGATGAGGACTTACTGAAATTCGACAGCGTTTGGGCAGCTGCGGGGACGCCTAATGCGGTTTTTAATCTGCAAGGAAAGGATTTACTTGAAATGACTCATGGAAAAGTGATTTCCATCCAGGGATGACAGCAGTGGAACGGATCCGATGTGCGTGCCTCATCATTACAGAAGATCACAAGTAATTATTGGTTCGAGTTCGTTATCACTTAAAATTGATGAAAATGCTTAACGTCTCTTAAGCCTTTGGCCGGTTAGCAAGGCCGATGAGGATCAATAAGAAAAAACGGTAAAGAGGATATATACTGAATATATTTGATGCCTATTGAATAGCCCTATTAAGGTGTTTTACGCATGGATGATCCAATCGCCTTAGAATGTAAAGCAATCACAAAGCGGTTCGACAGCCTTACCGCAGTTAACCAACTATCTTTTTCTGTTCAGGAAAAAGATGTGTTTGCGCTAATTGGTCCTAATGGTGCGGGTAAAAGTACCTTAATGAAAATGCTGACCACCTTAATGCCTCCAACGGAAGGGGATGCGCTGATCAATCAGGTCAGTATTCTTAAAAATCCAGCGAAGGTGCGCGAAATCATTGGCTATGTGCCGCAACTTATTTCTGCAGATGGCAGTCTCACGGGATACGAAAATCTATTGCTGTTTGCTAAACTTTACCGCATCCCCAAAAATGAACGCGAAAAACGGATCCAAGAATCGTTGGAAACGATGGGGTTGTCAACGGTTGCTCACCGTTATGTCAATGAATATTCGGGTGGAATGATCCGTCGTTTGGAAATTATTTTGGCTATGTTGCACAAACCCAGAGTGTTATTTTTAGATGAACCCACTTCCGGGTTAGATCCGGTTGCGAGAAAGGCAGTATGGGATCATCTGGAATTGATCCAAAAGCGCGATGGTGTGACGATCATACTAACGACGCACGATATGTTAGAGGCAGACTACCTTTGTAATAAAGTGGCGATTATGTTGAAAGGGAAAATTGTTCAGATGGGAACTGCCAAAGCACTAAAATCAGCTTTGGGGGAAAATGCTACCTTAAATGACGTTTTTATTCAATATGCGGGTAACTCAATCGAAGCGGATCACGCTTACAAAGAGATTGCCAGTCGACGTAGAACTGAGGGTGAGAGAGGATCATAATGCATCAATACATTATCCGTTTGGCAAAATGTATTTGTAATTATATTGCCAGTATCTTTGTTATTCTCGAGTTTGAAATCAGAAAGGTTGCTCATCAGAAAAGTGAAATCTTGTTTCGATCCATTCAACCCGTGTTATGGCTATTGATGTTTGGCCAAGTTATTTCCCATGAAATCGTGACTAATAGTAACGTGGCTTATATAGATTTTCTAACGCCTGGTATTTTGGCGCAGAGTGTCTTATTTATTGCTATTTTTAATGGTATTGCTGTGATTTGGGAACGAGACATGGGTGTGGTGCAAAAACTCGTGGTTGCACCGATACCGCGTTCTGCCATTGTACTGGGGAAAGGCTTAGGTTCGGCAATTCGGGCTGTTTCCCAATTGATTGTTGTTTACATCTTAGCCTATTTTTTAAATGTTAAAATCGATTGGTCTCTGACAGCCATATTAGGAGTTTTACTCTATTTGATCTTAGGGGCAGTTTTGTTTTCAACGTTTTCTTTGGTCATCGCTTGCATTGTAAAAACCCGCGAACGGTTTATGGGCATTGGGCAGGTTTTAACCATGCCGTTATTCTTTGCCAGTAACGCGATTTATCCGGTGGCAGCAATGCCGGGTTGGTTAAAAGCGATTGCACATTCAAATCCATTAACCTATGAAGTTGACGCTTTAAGAACCATCATGTTACAAGGGACTAGTAGTGCATATGGTTTAGGATTCGACTTTATCTTTATGCTGATGGTTATTGTCGTGTTAACCATGATTGGAACCGTTTTATACCCACGTTTAGTGCGTTAACACATTCGTTCCACGAGGTGAGATAGGATAAAATAATGGCAGAGGCACCCGTTGCGAATAAAAAGAGAAAGCCTAAAATTTTGATCATTGCCGTCATTTTGGCCGCTTTGGGCTTTTGCGTTAAATTGCTCTATTTTGATACGGAATTTCTGTATGCGGGGACACTCGAGGCAACTTTGGTCGATCTCTCGGCCCAACTACCGTCGTCCATTGCTAATATCACCGTGTATGAAGGAGACCACGTTAACATGGGTCAAGAACTCATTGTTCTATCCTGTGAAGACTATAAGCCGGATGCAAAATTGGCTGAAGATGATTACAAAAGAAACCATCGCTTATTTTTACAAAAAGCCATTTCACAAGAGTCTCTGGATCAATTTATCAACAAAAAAGAAGAGGCAGACATCCATTTACAATGGTGTTCTATCCGTTCTCCTATTAATGGGACTGTCTTGAATCGATATCATGAACCTGCAGAATATGCGAGCCCAGGCCTAAAATTGTTGACTTTGGCTAATATTCGGGACATATGGGCTTATATTTATGTTCCCCAGCCTGAAGTTGCAAAACTCAAAGTTGGGATGAAATTAATAGGGATCTTACCTGAAATGAACAACCGAGAGTTTGAGGGAAAAATTATCAAAATTAACTCTGAAGCAGAATTTACCCCTAAGAATGTGCAAACGCGTTCAGAAAGAACTCGGCTGGTGTTTGGAGTAAAGATCAGTTTTCTGGGATCCAATGAAGAAGAAGTGCTAAAACCCGGAATGACGATTGAGGTTAGATTGCCATAGGATTAAGGGATGTCTCAGAATGTCTTTGCTGTAAAGGTTCACGCAATCCGAAAAACATTTAAAAATGTGACTGCATTGAATAATGTCTCTTTATACTTTGCACCAGGACATATGCATGGCGTGATTGGCCCTGAAGGGGCAGGAAAGACAACGCTCATGCGTTTATTATTGGGGTTATTAAAGCCTAACCAAGGTTGTGTTGAATTTCTTCAGAATGACTCGGCCATTGATTTTGAAATCATCCGAGCCAGTGTAGCTTATATGCCGCAGCAGCAAAGTCTATATGCTGATCTCTCGATTGGGGAGCATTTAGACTTTTTTAAAGAGCTTTATGGCATTTCTGATGATGTGTATCAACAAAGAAAACAAGAGTTACTACAAATTACCCGTTTAGAAAATTTTATCGATCGACCTGCAGGAAAGCTCTCTGGCGGGATGTACAAAAAACTGGGGTTAATGTGCGCGCTATTGCGTTCACCTCAGATCATATTGTTGGACGAACCGACTAATGGAGTAGATCCGATTAGCCGGCGTGAATTTTGGGAACTACTGTATCGATTGGCAGATCAGAAGATTCTGATTATTTTGACAACGGCTTATATGGACGAAGCAGAAAAATGTGGTTACGTTCATCTCCTGGAAAAGGGCCTTCTTGTAGCAGAAGGCGAACCCAGACAATTACTGAATGACTCGAAAGTAAAAAGTTTTGAGGATCTTTTTATTCAGCGGAGTTTGAATGGTTAATCAAAATAAATCATCTGTTGATAGTGTGGTTGATGTCAGAAATCTTATCGTGCAATTTGGTGATTTTTTGGCAGTGAATGACATCTCATTTAGCGTGAAACGTGGAGAGATCTTTGGGTTTTTAGGGGCCAATGGTGCGGGAAAGACGACCACGATTAGAGTACTGTGTGGTTTGCTGAATCCAACCGCTGGGATGGTCAGTGTCGCGGGCTATAGCAGTGGTGTGGATGAATTATCTATAAAATCTATCGTAGGTTATATGTCTCAGAAGTTCACCTTGTATAATGATTTAACCGTGGAGGAAAATTTAAATTTTATTGCATCTTTGCGAAAAATTGACTCAAATACCTACCTTAAGCGTAGAGCAGAACTGCTTGAGTTCATCAGCTTCGATCGATCCATGCGTACGACGGTTCAAGACTTACCAGGAGGGACAAAACAACAAGTGTCTTTAGTAGGAGCGTTGCTACATGATCCGGAAATTATTTTTTTAGATGAACCCACTGCCGGGGTTTCCCCAACGGCAAGAGCCAATTTTTGGTCATTGATTCGAGCACTGTCTGAAAAGGGAAAAACGGTGTTTGTTACTACGCACTATATGGATGAAGCCGAACAGTGTGAACGAATTGCACTGATGCGCGATGGCAGGATTGTAGCGCTGGATACAATTGAAGGTTTGAAGAAAAACACCTTCCCTATGCCGATGTTTGAATTTTACCCTAAAAACAAATTAACGTTCGAAGAAATTTTAGTATTGGAGAAAGAGCCCTTATTTTCCTTTTTTGAAGCCTATGGGCTTAGATTCCATGCGTCTATTAAAACACTTGAAGGTTGGGAAAAAGATCGTCACAAATTTGATGATCTTTTTGAAATTAGATCGATTAATCCTTCTCTTGAAGACGTCTTTATTAAGACGGTAGAGGAAAAACGCACATGAAAGAATTTTCTTTGCGTCGAGCTTTGGCGATTGCAAAAAAAGAAGTTTTTCATATTCTTCGAGATCCTTTTACACTGGGGGCGGCTTTGGGGTTGCCGATCTTTATGGTGGTTATATTTGGGATGGCAATCGAATTTAACGTCAAAAACATTGTGCTTTCAGTCAGTGATTTTGATCAATCTCAGAGTTCTCGCCGGCTGCAGGAAGTGTTTGGAAGCTCAGGATATTTTATTGTGAATCACGCCGAATCCCCGGATAAATCTATAGAAAAACTGATTTCAGAAAACGCTAGAGCGGCATTGATAATCCCTCCTTATTTTGAAAGAGATCTTTTGGCTGAAAGAGGTTCTAGTGCTCAGATTTTGCTGGATGGCTCAGATAGCTCAACTGTAACACCGATTTTAGGTTATATCGGCAGTATTCAGACAATCGCTGCCAGTCGAATCGCGGATGATAATCCTGTGAGTCCTTACGAAATACGATCTCGGTATTTATTTAATCCGGAATTGAACAGTCGTTGGTTTGTGATCCCAGGACTGAACGTTCTGATCATGGGGATCCTATCTGTATTGTTAACTTCACTCACGGTTGCTCGTGAATATGAAAATGGTTCGATGGAACTGCTGTTGTCAACACCGGTACAGCCTCTGGAAATTATCATTGGGAAACTTACCCCATATGGGGTAATGGGGATCATTGCAGTAGCCATGATATATTTGATAGCTCGTCTGATTTTTGGTGTTCCATTTATCGGGAACCATCTTGTTTTTGGGTTGGGTGCTCTGATATTCTTGGTTGCATATTTGGCGCAGGGTTTGTTGATATCTGTCACAACTCGAAATCAACAAGTCGCAATGCAAATCGCCATGATGACTGGAATGCTGCCTACTCAGCTTCTTTCAGGCTTTATTTTTCCGATCGAAAGTATGCCGGCGTTTGTGCAGTATTTTACGATGATCTTGCCTGCACGATGGTTTATGGAAATTTCCAGGGATACTTTCTTAAAAGGAACGGGGTTTATATCGCTTTCAATACCATTTATAGGACTTATGTTATTTTGTTTCATTATCATCATGATTGGTACAAGACGTTTTAAAAGAGATCTTGAGCCATGAATCAAACTCTTTTAGGATTCATTAAGAAGGAATTAGTCCAAAGTTTGCGTGATCCGCGCATGAGAATAATGTTAATACTGATGCCGATTTTACAGCTCAGTTTATTTGGTTTTGCGATTTCAAATGATGTCAAAAATGTCAGATTGGCTGTACAAATGGACCACAGCGATACTGTACTGAGACATATTTACGAGCATAGTATTGCGAGTGGTTGGTTTATTCCTGTTCAAAACGAAGAGCATGATGCGTACCGCTTAATCGAGTCTGGTCAGGCAGATGCAGTGTTGATTCCCCCTCCAGGGGGTTTTACAAAAGCCTTAGGCAGAGGGGAAGCTGTACTCCAACTTTTAATTGATGCAACCAATGTTACTAAGGCTCAATCGATAGAAGGCTATATGCGTCACATCGCTCAGAATGTTGTGGCGGATGATCTCAAAGAATCAGTCGTGAGTCCTGCGATCATTATCGATCCTAGGGTACTTTTTAATCCTGATTTAGAAACGTCGATTTTTATGGTCCCCGGAATAATGTGTATGTTAATGGTAATTACCACTATGGTTTTAGCAAATTTAGCCATTGTTCGTGAGAAAGAAATGGGTACATTTGAAATGTTGATTTCTGCTCCCGTTTCAAAAAGCGAGATCATTTATGGCAAAACTATTCCCTATATATTACTGGGGATGTCTAATTTTCCCTTGATTTTATGTGTCTCGGTTTTTATTTTTAAAGTCCCTCTGCAAGGCTCTTTATTGGTATTATTTACTGCCGCATTGGCCTTTGTGTGCATGGCCGTGGCTTTGGGAACTCTCGTTTCAACCTTTTGTAAAAATCAACAGCAAGCAACTTTGGCAGGATTTTTGTTCATTTTTCCGATGATAATGTTGTCTGGCTTGATGTTTCCAGTAGAAAACATGCCGGATTCGATTAAATGGCTTTCCTTTGTGGATCCTTTATATCATTACATTGGTCTTATGCGTAATATTATGTTAAAGGGAGGGGGCGTACAATTTGTCACCACACATATCTTAATTCTGATACTGATGACTTTAGTGACGGTCACGATTAGTTTGAGAAGATTTCGGACTACCCTATTGTAGAATAGTCTTGTGTTATTTAGTATTTATCGTTCATTTATCTAAAGCTTGACTAAAACAAACAGGACAATTATGATTTAATGCGACTATTTTAGGAGGTTTTATGAAGCCAAAGTCTTATACGGTAATCGTCATTTTGAAGTCAAAAACGGGTAGCGAACATGAACTAAAAACAGCATTGCAAAGTGTTGTGGAACCTTCTCGTTCAGAGCCAACCTGTTTAGAATATCGCTTGCATCATGATCAGAATGATCGGTCAAAGTTTGTATTATATGAGCACTGGGAAAGCAAAGAAGCTCATCAGCGACAATTCGAGAAACCTTATATTCTGGCTTTTATAGAAAAAACCAAGGATCTCTTTGCCGAACCGTATGAAGCTATTTTTGCTGAAGAAATTTAGACTCTTTTGCACAATCACAGATCTACTTTACATCTTGTCTGGCTAAGCGACTTCCAAAGCGTGACAAGAAAAAGACCTCTTCCTCACTGATTCCGCGCATGCCCTCTAAATAGCGTGCTAAGAAGCTCCTAGCCTCCGCTGGGAGGGCGATTTTGTGCTAACTAGCTTATTTGTCGCATCACTTGATGGTGTCCCTGTTCAAGATATTGACCGACATTTAAAGAAACCGGCTCGGATTTTTCAAGACCTATTTGCAATAAAATTCAAGATATAGTGACTTCTAGGTAAGGATTTTGGTTAGCCCTTCTACAGTTCCTTATTTACTCTTTACAAAGAGCCTATAAGACTGATATCTAACTTTAACTTTCTGTTAATCCATGCCAAGCAGATTCATCCAAGTTAAGTATAAGGATTTATTTTTTATCCCGTAAAGATCGCGGGTTGTAGTGTAACGTTAAACTTTGTTAACCTTTTATTTGCCAAATACAAATTTGAAATAACGATTTTACAATAGCAAGAGGGGGTTACTGGTCGGAACTAATAAAGGGGGCAATTTAATGCAAATTTGCAGCGGTAATTTAGATATTTCAGTTGAATCCGTTTTTATGCAACTTCCAGGATATGCTTATTGGAGAGATCTTGAAAATAATTTTCTAGGTGGAAATTTAATGGTTGCAAATCTTGCTGGGTTCAAAGCTGCTAATAAGCTTGAAGGGCTTTCTGATTTTAATGCCCCATGGTGTAAATTTGCTACAAATTATAAACAACAAGATCATGATGCATACAATGGACTAGTTTATAAGCAACTTGATCCTGTCATGTCTGCAAGCGGTTTTAAAGTACTTACTTCAACCAAGTCACCTTACTATGATAAAAACGGCAATGTTGCTGCTATTATTGGATTCGGTGTTGAGTTAACGTGTACCGAGATTATAAAAATTGCTTATTTAATTGATAGTGAGACACCATTCGATCAGGGTAAGTCGATTGTTGTTTCAAACAATAATTACATATATGCTAAGTATGAAAAACAATTAACACAACGAGAGTTAGAATGTATATTTTATGTTTTGCGGGGTAGAACTTATAAAAGAATTGCGAAAATATTAAACATTTCTCCTCGAACAGTCGAAGAATATATAAATAATATCAAGTCAAAACTTTGTTGTAATACAAAAGATGAATTAATTGAATTAGCATACAAATATGATTTGACCCGTTTCATACCTGAAAGTTTAGTAAATAATAAATTATTAGCCTCTTTAGATCAAACATAAGGCGTGTTATTGATCAATGATCTGTGTCCAATCCCCTGGGCTTCATTTTCTACGCTACGAACTCTATTCTTTATCCTATTCAGCCACTGCAATTCTACAGAGGTTTCGATTTATGGGGCAGGACATCAAATTTGTCGCATACAGTGGAGAATGACAGTCCCTGGGTAGTGGCGTTAATAAAGAAGAGCGTGTAATTACCGCCAGGGGAGTTTATTTAGACTTTATTCTCTGAAAAACAGTGGTAACACACAGAATTTTATGTTAAATTATTAGACTGACTTTTTATCAAAGAATAGGGAATTCAAATGGCAGCATTAATACACGGTATTATATTAGCATTTGGTTTGATTATTCCTTTGGGGATCCAAAATGTTTTTATATTCAACCAAGGGGTTAGCCAGCCCAAGTTGCGCCTTGCTTTGCCCAGTGTTTTAACAGCTTTTGCGTGCGATACGCTCTTAATCCTATTAGCGGTTCTAGGGGTTTCTTTAATCGTCTTACAGTTTGCTTGGCTCAAGCTCTTGCTGTTTATCTTTGGCTTTGTTTTTTTGATGTATATGGGTTTTGTGACTTGGAAAAGCCAATCGGGTTCTTTGCAGCAAGAACAGAAAGCATTCTCGACGAAAAAGCAGATCTACTTTGCCGCCTCCGTTTCTTTATTAAATCCCCATGCAGTGTTGGACACCATTGGCGTGATTGGCACAAATTCCCTGAATTATTATGGGCATCACAAGATACTCTTTTGTGCCGGTTGCATCATGGTCTCTCTAGTCTGGTTTTTTGGACTGGCAGTAGCTGGAAAGTTTGTCAAACAGTGTGATAAAAATGGATTTTGGTTAAATTCGGTGAACAAAATATCGGCGCTGGTCATCTGGGGGGTTGGTTTGTACATTTTTTGGCAGATCATTTTAACCGCTCAGGAATACGCGTTGACCTAGCTTAGGGCCTGGCAGTGTAAATACCCCCCTCGCTGCGTTCTAGATAAGCTTACCCCAGTCAATCGAAAAGCTGGGAAGAGAAAAGGTTATTGAAAGAGTGGATGACAGACAGGCCTTATAAAACACAATAAAAATCAAACAGTTGAATTTCTGCAACCTGATCTATTTGAGTTTATGGGTAATAAGCCGATATAACGCTTAGCTTAGCTAAGAGGGATGATTACCCAATGATGAAAACAATGTTAATGGCGGTTGCTGTTGTATGTCTATCCGGTTGCGTGGTTCCAGATAATCGCGTCGTTTATCCGCAAGAGCCTGTGGTTGCGGGAAGCCCTGTGCTGGTTTACCCACCAGAGCCACTTGTTGGTGAGTCGATCATCATTGAGGGGAGACCTTACTATCGGCATTACTACAATGGTCATGCCTATTATCATCATTTAAGACATCCTTAGTTTTCACCGGTTTTAAATCTTACACCATGCCTGAAAGCCTTTTATTATTTTGAAAGGTATCTAGAACATATAGCGGTAGCCAAAAAACAACCAACGATCTACGTATTCCTTACGTAATTGTCATAGGAACGTGGTTCATCATAGAATGACCGCGTAGTATGGGAAATCTAACAACCATCAGAGAAGAGAAGGCTACTAAAATGTCAAGTCAACCAGAACCGGCTTGTATCAGTACGCTTGTGTATGGCAAGGATGCTAAAGGTGGCGAGACTTGGGAAGTCGAAGGGTATAACGATGAAGTATTGGAACCTCTATTAGGGATATGTCTCCCTTTATTTAGGAAATTCAGTATTTCAGTTTTTGAATACAGTCATATATTTAATGATGGGACTTTAATTTATATATCTACTTGTCCTGAATGGCATAAAATGTATTTAAAGTGTCATGCCAGAACCTCCTTCATTACAAATCATATTAGATTTGTATTTAGGAATAAGAAATCCTATCATGTTTGGGATTCTAATTACCCTGCTTTAAAAGATAAGGATTTGGAGTTTTTTATTCAGTCAAGAAAACAACATGCTATTTGTCATGATTTCACAATTTATAAACATCATCCTACTTCTTTAGAGTCTTGGAGTTTCGCGGCGACTGAACAAGATGAGTTACGAATAAATTTTTATTTAAACAATCTAGACATTCTTAATGGGTTTATTTTGTATTTTAATGAACAAGCATGTAAGATTATCAATAAAGCTAAAAAGTTACAAATATCAGACCAGGACCCATTTTTTAGTAACCAAGATTCGGAACCCTCGATAGAAGAAGAGCAAAAATTACAATTTATGGAAGAAGTCAGAATAAAAGAATACCCACTTTTGACGCCCAAGGGCATTATTTATCTCTCACGTAGAGAAATTCAATGTCTTTCTTATAAAAGTAAAGGAAAGACAGCTAAAGAAATTGCTAAAAAATTAACAAAAAAAAACACTGACAATAATGTAAATCATCGTACGGTTGAAGTTTATTTTAGAAATATTACTCAAAAAGCGCGAAACCAACCGATGTCAATAATCATCGAATCATTTTTAGAGAGTCCCTTAAGTAATTTACCATTGGGAGAATTATAAAATGGCACAATTGTGTGACTTTATGAAAGCGGATATAACCAGCCTAACGGATAATTCAGCGCTATTAGAATGTGGTCGTAGAGCTTCCGACGTTGTCAATGAAATTTGCCAACCTCTGGCTCGTTTTGGCATCACAATATTCACCTATTGTAGGATTTTTAACGATGGGAAAAGGCTCTACATCTGTTCTGACAAAAACTGGTTTGAACATTATATTACTCAGGGGTTTCAGGATAATTTGGAACATCTAGAACATTACGTTCCAGCAGATGGTGTGAAATATGCATTATGGAGCCAATTCAAAATGGATCCTGTTTTTTCGGATGTATATCACAAATTTCATTACTGGCATGGAATGACAATTTACGAAAAGAACCCTGAATTTGTTGATTACTTTGATTTTGGAACGCACAGAGACAACGTTCAAATGATTAATTTCTATTGTAATAATCTTGAAGTTTTTACTCGGTTTACGGATTATTTTAAATGTAGAGCTGCGGCACTGATTGATTCACCCGAATCTAGTCGATTAATAATCCCTCGACTTCAGATTTCCTTAGATGAGGTCCCTAGGACGTCCACGGAGGTTAACAAGAAAAAAAGAAGTCGGGTTAAAAATCTTGGATTAACTTTAGTAAAGAATGAAAAAGTCGTAGAAGCTGAAAAAAAACATACAAAGGAAATGAGCCTTACAGAAAAAGAAAAAGAATGCCTAAATTTTTACCTCGATGGAAAAAATATCAGTGAAATTTCGCAAATACTCTCGTTGCCTGAATGCACCATTGAATTCTATCTTGAAAGTGTTAAGCTTAAAATAAATGGAAAAACTCGGGAAAATGTTGTTGAAAACTGTGACATTTATTAAAAAGTTTGAATACGAGAAAAATGATCGTTCACTCAATATCAAGAGCCGAAACTAAATGCGTATAGCTTGAATCTTTTTGGAAAAAAAGGGTGGAAGCCATTATTACACGACTTCCACCTGAGTTAACATTTAAGGGATGTTTCGGTGTTTTTCACTCTTTTCATCCTTCTTTTTGTCGTTGCAACTGTCGGCATTAGGGGTTTTTTGTGTACTACCGCTATTGCCGTCAAGCGGTTGTAACGGTGCATCCCTTAAGATTCTAATTTCCTCTTGCGAGAGTATAGAATCACTGCCAATCAAACTACCTGGACCATTGCCACTCGGCTTATATTGATAAAACATAATTTATTCTCCTATTATTATTACTAACCATATTGTTTTACTGCAGTATCAAATTAAACCAATTTAAAGATTCAAATAATCCGAGTTATACGCGTAGGTAGAAAATACATATTCTTCAATACAGTTAGGATGAAGTGTGGAGATAAAACCTTGAAAGTGTTGTAAAAGTTTCAGGGTATCAATTCAGCGCGAGGATTTGTTAAGACAATTTAGGCGAAAGTTTTTACATATAGCAAGATCGAAAGACTCAATCGTAGTCCTTAAGCTCGTATATCCCGGGTAAATTTCGATAACGTTGCTTATGATCGGTTCCATAACCAACCAGATAACGATCTTCTAATTTGAAAAGATAGTAGTCTGGTTGAAAAAAATTCTCGCGTTTACCGTTTTTGACAAACAAAATGGTTGCAAATGTTTTAAGACTTTTGGGTTGCTTTTTCTTAAGTTGTCTAATTATCAGTGAGAAGGTTTGCCCGGTACTGCAAGCGTCATCAATCACTAGTACATTTTTTCCTTTTAAATCAAGTCGTTCAATCCCTTCAAGGGTGATACTTTTGGCGCGAGTTCCGTCCGATTGGTGGGTTATCGATTGAATATACTCAAGCGTAACGGGTGCTTTGAGTGTCCGCATTAAATCCGAGGTAACAACAATAGAAGCCTTCATAACCATGACTAGGGTTAAGGCTTCATCCTCGTAATCCTTATCAATGTGTGAGGCGACTTCCGCTAAACGTTTTGAAATTTCGTCTGGGTGAACAACCAATTTTAGATCATTTTTTGCATATAGAACGGTTGAGTAAAAAAGAGCCAGGGTAATCATCAGACAACAGGAATGGCGCAGGATGTTATTTGGGCTGAACATAAGGTCCTCGGCGAAATCAGGTTTCATTATTATTATAGGTGATTGAATTCCCTTCTATCTAACAGTCAAGGAGCGACGTTAGTTTGCAAGATATCTTAGATTGATCCGAATGCGCGGCTTATCCTTTTGCATGCTGAGATAGCGAAAGTTCTAATTCTTCGAGTGCGGCTTTGAGAGTTGGACGTTGATGGGCATCGGGGGCCATCATCTTAAACAATAAACGGTATACACGTGCCTCTGGGGTACCGGAAGTTATAGAGGGGGTATTTTTTTGTAGGGTCTCGTAGCATAACTCACGGGAGTCCCGATATTTGTTTTTCAACGCCATATCGCGTTCGGATAGGATGAGCATTAAGCGCAGAGACATAAACCCTAATTGATAGACATCTGTGGCATAACTTCTTTCGGTATTTGATTCTGGTGCTTTATGGTTAGGAGGGGATTCCAATGGATGAGTTTTTATTTTGAAAGCAGAAACGCCGGGGTTTAAATGTAGACTAAACGCCATATCCACCCAGTGTGATTTTTGATCCGTGGGATTAAAAATAAGATTTCCTTCATGAACATCATTGTGCACAACATTTCTGTCATGAATGTCTTTGAGTGCATAAAAACTAGAGCGGATAATATCCAGTATTTCTTGCTCTTTCAGTTTCAGATCAGCGGAGTATAGTTGTTCAACTGTGATCCCAGCAAAATATTTGCTGAATAAATAATGCATTTTTTGTGGTTGTTCGTGGGTACTGATATCGCCGCGAAAGTCGTTGAGGATGGCTAACTGTTTAACTTCGTGTTCAATGTCCCCAGGTTCTAAATAGGGTTGTATTTTCACTGCCAGCAGCTCAAGCGTATCAATATCTTGCCCCAGGTAAACTTGGGAGTAAGAACCTTTCCCCAGCTGTTGGTTATAGATAGCGTAATAACGTGGGTCAATCCCGTCAATCTTGACAATTTTTTCAATGGAATGTTGATGAATAGGATATATCTTATCTATTGGGTGCAAATTAAAGTACTCTTTTGTTGAGGATCGTATTTGTTCTAATGGCGCAGTTCGGTTACTTAAAATAGGGTGTTCAACACTTGGCTGATTTTTGAATAGGGTTTGAAAAGGATCCCTATTGTGGTTCAACGCAACCATCAGTCCAAGGCAAATGCCTGAAAATATCAAAAAGCCGATCAATTTTTTCGGGGGATTCATCAAGAAAAACAACTTATGCTGTAGGGGGTTGTGTCATCAGTCCATTTAAAGCCAGAAATGTCTGCCAGGTCAAGGTTTGGTTTAGGCTGTCAATCCATTGGATGGGTTGATTTTACCTTTGACAATTTAAAAAAAATCGTATTAAATGAGCCTATGAATGCTCTAAGAAAGAACCTCACCATTATTGCCATCATTATTATCGGCTAAGGCCGATATAACCCTACACCCAAATTTTACATTAGCCTAAACTTTAAGAACCCTTACTCAATGAGGTTATGTATGCCTGTTCAAACGAATAGATATTTGCCATTTCTGATGTGGCTATTTCCCCTATCCTTCTTTTGCTATCAGTTTGTTTTGCGCCTTTGGCCTGGGCTGATGATGCATCAAATGATGGAGCAATTTTCCTTAGATGCCAGTCATTTTGGGTTATTTGCGGCCTTTTACTATTACGGGTATGCCGGGATGCAAATTCCGGTGGCCATACTGTTAGATCGATTTAGCGCGCGCTATTGTGTCTTTGCTTTTGCCGTCCTCTGTGGTCTTGCTACGTTGATGTTTACCTACACCGATAATTTTATCATTGCTGTCTTCAGTCGATTCTTGATCGGGGCCGGATCAGCCATCGGGTTTTTGGGCGTTTCCAAAGTCGTTTCTGAATGGTTCGCCAAAGATCACTATGCACGCATGATAGGTTTCTCATTTACGATAGGACTGATGGGCGCCATCTATGGGGGGAAGCCCGTCGGGTTATTGATAGAAACGTATCGTTGGCAAAATGTTGCTTTAACCTTGGCCGTCACCTCAATCATGATCGGGTTTGGATCGTATGTTGTTTTGCGTTCTCCCAAAAATGGGGAGAATATCCGTTCTGAGTCGTCGTTTAAAATGGCCAATTTCAGTGCTGTGTTTTCTTCTCGGATCCTCTGGATGTTGGCTTTATCTAATATGTTAATGGTTGGTTCTCTGGAGGGGTTTGCGGATGTCTGGGGGGTTCCCTATCTGATGACGGCGTACGATTTAAAAAAGGAGGATGCAGCTGGGCTGATCTCATTCGTTTTTATAGGAATGCTGTTTGGGGGGCCGATGCTGGCCTATTTGAGTAAAAAAATCGGGAATTATCGAGTCATTTTTGGGTGTGGTTTTGGTATGGCCTTGGCATTTACGGTCTTGCTCTTAAGTCAACCCTTTAATGGGTGGTATTTGTCGGTCTTACTGTTTTGCGTTGGGCTGATGTGTTGTTATCAAGTGATCATTTTTTCGGCCGGTTCTGAACTGGTTGCTCCGCAATATTTAGGAGTGACAATTGCTTTTTTAAATTGCATCAATATGCTCGGAGGGTCGTTTTTTCATACAGCCATTGGTAAAATCATGGATGTGTTTTGGACCGGCCTCGTGACCGAAGAGGGTTTGAGGCAATATACCCTTACAGTCTATCAAACAGCCCTCAGCATTATTCCGGCTTCGGCTCTGGTGGGTGCTTTTCTGGTATATTGGGTCGGCCGATGTGCTGGCCGTCATCAGGACACGCACTGAGTGTAGACGAGGAGTGTCCGTGCTTTTAAGGATAATACTTCCCCGGGAGACTCGTTTTATTTTCTGGATCCAGATGGCCATAAACTGGAAATCCATGTGGGGGATCACCTCACCCGGATCAAAGCTAAAAAGGCGCACAATGGCCATTGGCAAAATGTGGAATGGTTTGTCTGATTTTGTAGAAATTACCATTTTTTAGTTAGAATGTCATAGCCCGCTCTTTATGATGTGGGGCCGAAATTAAAGTTTGAGTTTTGGCTTGTTTCCCGCTATTCTGGTACATAAGCAATAAGTTACTGCCTGCTTTTACCAATGCATCGGCATTGTCAACCATCTCTAATTTAGGCGTGCACGGAAGAATTTTGTCACGGACTAATTTATTCCTAATTGCAACGATATCCCTCCCGAGTTGATCCAAGAATAAAGGTTTCTGAGCAAATGATATTACCTCAGTTCCTATGAGCCGAACTTCCGAACTGGACACAACTATTGCAAATTTTTGAGTAATGGCCATACGGACAAAGAGGTACAACACAGTATTTGATCTATGCTTTCGGTAACTATCCCATAACACTTCTAAACCCAAACGAGCTGGAATATGATCGAGCGCATCATCTATATTTCTCTTCAACAGATAAATATAGCTTTCCTTCATTTCAGAGTATTTTTCTATTCTGTCAGTCAAAGCAGTTAAAACACGTATTATTTGAGATAGGCACGTACTTTTGGTCATCGCTTGGGATCCAAACAACTCTGACATGCAACCACTTAAAGCGGTTGAAACTCCAGAATCACTATAATGATGTTCGATAATGTCGATGAGATAATTAGCTAACTGTTCATTAAATATACCTCCGAGTTTACCAATTGCTGGTAATCCACCATCGATTAGCCAAAAACCGCCTAATGGATGAGACAATAAGGTATCCAAAATTTCTTTAGTCATTTTTTCAGTGTCAACGAATAATTTAATTACTATTTCAGTAACATTCTTATATCCTAAAGCTTTAATTAAATAATTTTTAATTTGATTAAATTGCACAAGCCCTCGTTTCAAAAGAGTGCATATGGCTTCAATAATCATAGCACTGGGCGTTTGTTCCATTAAAAAAGAGAACGCTAATTGCATTCTCTGCTTACCAACATTCGGGTTTAATAGCAAAATTAATTTTGGGATCAGGCCATTTTTTTTCTGTTTAATAATAATATCTATGACGTTTAATTGATAATCTTGCCCTAGATCACATAAAGTCAAACAAGCGTAAACATGAAATGATCGATTAATCGCAGTATTGGAAATGAGTTCAGCAACAACTGATCTAAACTTTGTAGTTTTTCCTAAGCAACCAAAAAAAGCTTGTACAAGTTCTTCGCTTGATTCTTTTGGAATTAGCCTATAAATTTTTCTAATCACACTTTCATCATCTGGTGTCACCTCTTGCAGTGTTGCCAAAGCTTCCCGTGCAATCCAAGTTTGATCATTACCATATTTGTCACGACTTGCATGCACTAAGGCGTCTAGCATCCCTTCATCAAAGGGATACCCTAATGCCAATAGAGATTCAACTGCTTTTAGCCTGGGCTTATTCTCAGAATGTGTCAGATACGCTCGTAGATTTCTACCAACGGTATCGGATTTTTTGCCAACCTTTCCAAGCGCCTCAGTAATAGCCGCATTAATTACTAGTGAACTAGACGGGCATTTTTCCTTAATCTCACTGGTTAAATATTGTTCGCACCGGACGCGATCATCTTCGCAATTGATAGCTGTTTCTAATTGACTGATTTGTCTTGCAATCTCACTTAAGATATGACCTTTACCTTTAAAACTATTACTGCTACTAAAATGTAGGTCTATATACTGTTTTAACTCTGTGATCAACGTTTCTACATCTTTTCTTGGCGTAGTTGGTTTTTCAGGTGATACTGGCGTGATTGTACCCAGAGTGCGCTGAGAACTTGATGCACCAGCTTCTAATGATTGATCCTCTATGCTGTGCGCAGTAATATCCAGCAACGGATTTACAGTTTCCCCAAGGTTTTGATATATAACTCTTAATGTTCTTCCTAATGCCGTTTTTTCTAATGCTGGCCAATGACTGTTTCGAACACAATCTTTTACCAATTGGTGATGCCTTATCCCGATTAAATCATCAGGGCCCTGAAGCATACATCTCCAAAAAATAAACAAAGCTTGATTAGCTGCTTGCTGACCAATTTGAGGATCTCCATACGAAACAATACCCGCTACAAATTGCCATACTAAATTATATCGAGGTTCAAAAAGATGGTTATTTATTGATACTAATGCTTTATCTATTTTTTCTTTCACAGCTGATCCTAGAATTTCAACTAAATATAACGCTGCGAAATATTCACGATAGGTATGATGTTTGTAGTGAAAATCAAAAACGCCACCATGACTATCATAATACCCAAATCCAAAATAATCGACGGCATCCTCTAACTCAACGTTTCGGTCAATTTCTTCTATTATTAATGCGTCTTGATTGAACATCTGTCGGTAAGCTGATTGACGTAATGCTTGTAATTCGAAGAAAGTTCTTCTATAGGCCTTTCCCTCAGTCACGCTTGTTTCTGGCATTTTTTCATGCTTAATTAAATAACCTTGCAAACGCGCCGATACAAATAACCGGTACAAACTTGCTTTAGATAGAGGTTGTCCATCACTCCACATTGTTTCAGTGTTGGGATTGGCTAGCCATCTCTTAAAATGTGGCTGTAATGCCTCACATAATAAATAACACTCCATTGGTGTTCCAATTAAATCAACCATTTGTTGGCTTTCTGTTTTGGCAAGATAATCACAAATAGGAGAAGAAAATTTACTATCTCCAAAATATTTATGAACAAATTCTTTAATATCTTCAAATTTAAAACGACTTAAAGAAACTATTTGGTAATGCGTCAAAGACAAGCTACCTCTATCACTCCCGCGTGTTGTCACTAATAAGTTTCGATATGAAAAAATCTCTTTTATCAGTGCTTGGTACTCTTCTCTTTGTTGCTTTTTGACTTCATCCCAAGCATCCAAAATAAGTAGCATCCTATTATTTTTAAATGCGTACTCTAGCACGGCTTGTTGCCATAAATTCAGTGGAGGATTTTGATATTGAATAATAACTTCAAGTAAAGATTGTTTATTAGCAAACTTTCTCATTTTATTCAACTTTATTTTTTGAACCCAAACAAAATCATCCATTGTTTTAGAAGCTATCCACTGCGATTTTAGCTTGCCAATAAAGCTCGTTTTCCCAGCTCCTTCTGGCGCTTCTAAAATTAAAGGAGCTGGCATTTCAGATAGATCTTTTGTCAGTTGAACTCGGGTCTGTTTTGTTTCTCGCGGCTGATATACTTGTGGTTTAAGATCCAAGTCTGATCCGCTATATTCAACCATCAAGTCAGTATCTGAAACTTCGGCACAAGTAAGCCGAGTTGTAGCAAGACTCTCTAAAGTATCTCTCGAAGTGAGAAAAAGCACTTTTGACTGTTTTTTTAAAGAGTCGAGGAGGTGTTTCGGTAGTTGCTGAGACTTATTATCCGGATCTAGGATCACTAACAGTAAACCAGAGGGGTCGGAATCTTCTTTTTTCAGTGAACCGTCTGTCTTATCATTCTGTTTTTTTGCAATATATTCACCAAAGTTAAAATTGTTTTTTTCACTCTCTTTGATTAAGTCTTCTATCCGAATACTGATTGCACTCACATAATTCTTTCGTATTACTTCGACCATACGACTGGAGGTGACACCCTTCCCCGGATTAATCGCACAGAAAAAAGGTCGTATCACCTGTAACAGAGTGCCTAGTGAATACAATGGTACATATTGAACGATTTCAGGCTCAATGTAAAAATCAGCATCATTAGAGACGACTTGCTTTCTAGTCCTAGGGTCCGTGTGAGCATGAACAATAATGTCCGATAAAAAACCTGGTTTACCAGCTACTGGACCAACGTTTTTAAGTAAATTTTCGAGTAAAACTGTTTTTTTCCCTATTTGAACATCCACACCTCCTCCACAATATTCTTTAAGGGTTTGGCTGACTTCTTCTTGGCTTAAAAAATCAACCCTGAATAACAAATAATCTTTATCTGATATTAAGGTATTAATCAGAGGCAGTTGTTCATCCTTAATAACCAAAATGAGCTTCTTTCGATGTTTTATTGCGTGTTGTAAATAAGATTGGACTTCAGAAAGATTTTCATTTCCAAGTTTGCAAATACCATCTAATACAACTGTGCGAAGTCCTTTCTCCTCAAAAGCTGAAAATTGTGATGAGGATCTTTCTGTATTCTGAAGATCAATATATAAAAATTCTCCTAAGACCATTTCACCGCGTTGGATTTTTTCACGAAAGTATTGACACAGAAAATAGGTTCTTCCAGACTGTTCTGGCCCACTCATGACAAGTATATTTTTTTCGTTTGAAATCAATGTTTGATATTCTTCAGAGAACCGTTCCTTCACTGTTGATCTATTTATAACTACACGTGGGCCACACAAGGTTTGACGAAGCATGAAATTGGTCTCACCTATTTGTGCCCCTAAGACTAAATAGCTTTTCTTTGCCCTTTCTAATAAATCTAATACGACAACATCCGTCAACGAAGTGGATCCTGTTTTGGCGCGCAACCATTTATGGATTACAAATCTAAACGCATAATAAATTGAGTCCGAGTTTGCGTGTGGGTATAGAGTATTAACTAGCGTTTTATTGCTCTTCTCCATTTCATCGATATGCTCTTCGCCTAATCGAAAAGATACCTCTCTTAAAAAAGCTTTTATTATCTGCTCTTTCTCAACATTCGATCTTGGGTCTTGCAATAGAGAAGGGGTATTACTAAGCAGTCCGGAAAATAATTTATTTCTGAAGTCAACCTGTGCGCGCTCACCTGGAGTTTTTAATGGAAATTTCCGAGAATAAATGCCTGTACCGTCTATAAAGTCACGTGTCAGATGTTTTGGATTTCCCTCAAAACACTCATTAAACCCAGGTACCTTTTCACACAACTTTCGGTTTGAAAACAAAACAAATTCAGGTTGCGCATCAATTTCTATTTCTGGTGTTCCAGATACACTTAGATTTCTTTTAAAACGAATCCAATCTTCCAGGTACTCATACAGAGTAAATACATCTGTGCTAGAGACTAAACATTCTCCACTGGCTAAAGTCATCTGGGCTTTGCCAGATTTATTATAAAAATTACCTGGTAGAAGCATGCTTGTTTTTTCATATCCATGTTTGCTTTGTATATAAACAATTCTCGTTATCTTTTGAGTTTCACGGTTTGCATATTGGATTTTAATATCATCCCACTTTAGAAGTTCTCCTACTTCAGTTTGAATTTCAAAGTGCGCTTGATCTTGAATAGCTTTTAACATGTAATGGATAGCTACCTCACCCTGATAAAAACCCCCTGCTAATCCTGGAAGCAGATCTTCTCTTTTCGATTGTTCATCTATAGTTGGAGTAAAAACGTTTGGAAGCTGTAGAGGTGCTGCCACTCTTCCTGATGCAACAGTAGTCGTAGAACCAACACTGTTAAACCCCAGACCTTGCTCAGCAGTCAGTGGAATCAATTTAACAAAATGACAATGTCCATCATGTGCGACATGATACTCATGCTCTCCATGGTGAGCTGTTACATGCCATATTCTTCTAAAGTCATTCCTATCATGGATAATGATTTTACCTTGAAGTTTTTTTGCTGCTATATCAACCATCGAGGTATTTTCTTCCCCTTTAAAACTTCTTTGAAAACTCACCCATCCTCGTCTAGCATAATATTCTCGGATATATTGCTCATAGATATTTCTATCAAGGCAGTATTGTTCTAAAGCGGCTTCATACGGCGCAAGCAATAACAATCTTTGCTCTAAGTATGCCGGATATCCAATTTGATTTTGATGCTCAGGTTTTTTAAAATACGCATCTAATTCCTCTAATGATAAATATTCTCCTTCATTTTTACCCAATGCCTTATTACACTCCGAAACAGCGCCTCTCATTTGCTCGTGAGCATCCAAATAGGAGTTAACGATATCTTTCAGCAGGTGTGTATGCATTACTTTTGGTAATGCAAATCTTGGAAGTTCTACTCCTTCGCCTGATGCTAATAGAGCATAAGCCTGAGCCTCTAGCTGTGCTTTTTCAGCTTTTTCCTGCAAAGCATCGGCAATCCCAAATAACTCGATGATTCGACTTACAAGTTTAGCGTCTACTTCATCATTCAAATTCATATATACAGCCGTTAAAGCAGCTGCATGTCTAATTTCTGGCGCAAGTAATTTTCGAAACTCAATTAATCCCGAATTTTCTAAAGCAAAATTCACGAGTTCTTGGCGATTCTGATTAATCGCAATATCGAAACATTCCCATCCATTCTGAAGGGCTTGTTGTTCTTCAACTCTAAACATGATAGTTCTTCCTCAAAAGTATCATTTTTTAAACTGCAAAAGTAATCGCAGCGTTTGATTGTCGATGCGGTACTCAATGAGATAGTTTGTATACAATCAATGAGTTACACCAAGGCAGCATTGTGAGATCAAAATGACCCCTGATGTCAAATTTATCATAAAAGCAGAATCAATTATTTAATTTCTACATGTCGTCCACTCATTTTAACATTCTTGATCAAATCAATAGAACATTTATAAGGGTACGCAATAAGAGCACCTTAATTTTGGGGTTTGAGTGCGCATTTTGCGTCCATAAACTTATAATATTATTTTTCTCGATTGAACTATTATTATTGGCCCATTCGGGGTATGCCCATCCAATTCGTCAACAAATAATAGATTTTCATCTAGTAGTGAAGAGGGAATAATGGGGAATAATTAGGCGTGTCAGCTGACATCAATGTTTATTCCAGTATGAGCATTGTCGTCGAGATGTTCAAAAATGATATCAAACAGCCTTTCGTGAAAATTACTTTAGCCAGAATCGCCAAACAATGTTGTAAGCCTTTAGTATTCGAGTACACGATTTACCATTTGTGATCAAACCTAATGAAGCCAATCAATATTATCATAATGTGGTTTTGAAAATTTGGCAGAGGGGGATAGTACGAGAAGTGTTAGGAGGTTTCGTTCATAGTAGCATCCCAGTATTGTTCATCCCGGATAGAACGCAAATAAATCAAAGTCTAAGATGTTAACCTTGAAAATTATTTGACTTATCCAGCAAAATTATTTACATTATCTTTCCTGGATCCAGAATGAGTTTACATTCGGTGGATCTAAACTTGAGCGCCGAGGGGAAATCATGCTCTCCACAACGCCTGCAGCTCCAACTACCGAGGCAGAAATGCCAACCTTAGAATCCTATGCACAATGGTTCGAGAGGTTTGAGCGAGTGTTTCATGCTTGGAATAACCCCACGTTTCCAAAGGATAAAATTTCAGGTTATCAGCTATATCTTCTGGATGCGGGTCAATTTAATGCCAACTTTGAGCTTCCTGAACTCCTTCGATTACAGTATCCGCTGACTCCCTTTATCCCAACTGCAAGACATACCTATATTCGTTCGAGTGACACTTGGGCCATG